>OCTW013412757.1_pt1 | contig 58538 bp, 90 predicted proteins | sample 1539671 | NCBI WGS metagenome assembly OCTW01 (sample SAMN02144230, study PRJEB22623) | gut metagenome | biome: sheep rumen | host: Ovis aries | place: New Zealand | reverse complement strand
GTCAGAGTGGCTAACAGTGATCACATCGCCGATCTGGCCGGTTGCCTTGCTGACTGTTGCGGTACCACCTGCAGCCGGATTCCCGTTTGCAGAGATGTTGTATGTGCGCTTTGAGAAATTCGCCTTTACGCTCACGTTCTGGCCGGGCATCGTAAACTGATTGTTGTTGATAGCCAGGTTGGACGGAACCTTGTCCGAATAGCTGCTGAACTGATAGCCGCTATTCGGTGTCGGAGTCAGCGTTATCGTTGTTCCAATTATTGCCCTCTGTGCGCTGGCTGCCAATGTGCCGCCTGTTCCTGCAGTCGTTGTAATTGAGAATTCTGTCTCGATCAATTGAATGCTTACATCGCAATAATTGACCTTGCCGTGGTAATACTCAACGACAACAGTGGCTGTACCGACAGCCAGTTCAAACGTGGCGTTAAACGATGTCCAATAGTCCCCACGCGATGAACATCTGTCTACGCCATTAACGCGAATCAGGACGCCGCCAGAGTCGCTTCTGTCCCACCCGTATTCTCCGCTGATCGATACAATGACGCGCTGCGTGCTGCTCGCGCCCGTTGATACAGTTTTGTATACTGCCATAGGATCACCCCTTACAGCTCAATGACTGCCATGGGAACGCTTACGGTGCTGGTGACGATAAAGCTTCCATCGTGAACAGAGGCGGAGATGTTGGAGCCTTGCTTGATTGCGGCGTACTTGCCGTTTGAGACAAGGAACAGGCCTCCGTATGTATCGTCCATAATGCCGTCCCCTTCGCTGCCGGAGCACCAGACAAGGTACGACTTGTTGTTTCCTGCAGCACAAGGGCAGCTGACAGAGGATGCTGTCGTGTAGTATTCACGAACGATGTCGATCACATGCGCGGTCGCCTCTGCAAGCTGTGCGGCCGTCACCAGAGCGCTCGGGTTTATTGTCACGGAAATGTTGTCGGTGTTGCTGGACTCGATAAACAGAGAAACATTGAAGGCGAAGTCCGGGAAATCAGCCTTGGACAGAATTTCGATGCCGTCCGTGTTCTGCATCAGCGCGAAGAGCTTTTCCTGGCCGTTGTCGACCTTCCCGAAGATGCCGATCTGTTTCATTACATACGCGCTGGTATGCGAATAGATCCGGATCTTGACTATGACGCCATCAGACTCAACCTGCCTCGTCATTGCGCCGGTTGTTACCGGGCCGCTGACTGCTGTGGCATGGTAAAGATCCTGCGCAGTCTCTTCGCCTGTCTGGACCTTAGTGAGGCTCAGAACAGCCCCGGCCGCAAGCTGCGACATCATCTGGATTCCGTTTTCAGTGAAAGTTACTGTCCATGCCATTATTCATCCCTCCTGAGTTCGAGATAGAGATCGTATTCAACACCATTCACGGCAATTCCGAAATAACATGTTTCAGCGGACGGCTTGTCGTTCACGCCGATCGTGACGTCAACGCCAGCCGGGGCCAGGAATTCGCTCGTGGCGCTGAAGATCTGAGCGATCGCCTGACCCTCTACGTCCACATTGATGGTCATCGTGCCATCAAGATTGTCCTCGTAGTCGATGTTGATTGTTTCACCGACGATCCTTTGATAGATTTCCGCTGCACTCTCGTTTTTTCCATCCCAGGATTCCTGGGCAATTCTGAGCTGAAGAGCGAGGAGATACTCACTGTCCGTCATATTCGGATTTCCGCTCGACGGTATGTACGGAAGCGCCCTCGGAACACCGATGATTGAACCGACCATGTCCAACTGCTCACCAACAGCAGACCTTGCGCTATGTGCGCGGGAGTTCGTCACGGTGGACTGCAGGTCCATGATCGGAGAAAGCACAGCCTCCAGAAACCGCATGAACTTCGATGTCTTCTGTACACCGTTCTCCTCGATCGGCTTTGAGTTTTCGGTTGGGATCAGATCCAGATATTCGTTTATATCCATATTGTCACCCCATCACAATGCCGTCTGTGTCAATGTCGTCAGCAGAATCGATTACAAACTTCCAGTCCCAGCCAGCTTCTATCATGGAGGCTTCTTCTCCGGAGCCGATATTCACCGTTACACCGGTTATAGCGACGCCCGCGGCTTGAATGGATGAATAGATCTCCGGGTAAATCCGGCTTACGATCAGGCTTTCCCCTACTTCAAGCTTGTTGCCCCATTCGAGAATGGAATCTTTGATCTGCTGTTTCATCGTGTTGAGGTCAACCTGGCCGTTATAGACCGTGCCCGTTATCGTCACACTGAAAGGCTTGATATCGGGGCGCTTGAAGCTCACGGTTTCCTGCCGCCCGTAAGCATCGGTTACAGCTCTCGTGATATCTCCGAAGGTTCCGATGCCAGGCGCTTTTGCGTTGAAGAACGCCTGAGCAATCTCGTCGTCGTTCCCGCCGAATACAACAGGACAGATTGTATGAGAAGGTATTCCGTGACTGTCCGTAGTGTGGGAGTCGTTTATGTAGACCTTTACGCCTTCAACGCCATCCAGCTGGCTGATTGCAGATTCAATCGCGATGTCAACGGTCATTGCTCTGGAAAGCAGCGCAAGACGCATCCGATATCTCAGATCATCGTCTGATTCCGTATCCTTTCCTGCGTATCCGGTCGTCGTGTTCTGCACGCTCTCCAGTCCGATAATCGTGCTGTATACTGAATTGATATACCCAGCAACAAGGGAAACCCGCCCGGGCTCTTCCTTGACTACATGACCGGTCGATTTCCCGTTGGAAGCGAGGATGCATTCATCCTGAAGGTCCCACAGATCCCCATTGATGTCGGAGAATTGGCACCCGGCTTCGATGATGGTCCCAGGTATACCGGACAGCTGCACATCAGCCTCAGCGTTTTCAGAGCTTCTCCGGGTAATACCAACGATCGTGCACAACACATCCAGGGAATCTCCGGCTGCGTACAGAGGGCTCCGGGAGTTGTAGGCCTCTACCGCGAGGGCTCCATAATCATCCAGGGCTCTCGCGAAAACCGCCAACATCTGGTAGTCCTTTGAGTCCGTTCCGAGATATACATCCTCCCCAAATATGATCTTGTACTGTTCGATCAGGTGCTCAAGAATATCGTCGAATACAGGGATATGAATCCCACCAGCGTCAATACTGGGACGAGAGTACGCCATCCAGCTCCACCTCCAACTGTTCCGTTTCTTCTCCGACGTGTACCACGCAGCTGTAGATCATTCGCCTGCCGTCCATGACAATCGATGTCCCATCTACAGAGGTTACGCCCTCTGCTGCTGCTACATAGCTCGAGATGTACTTAACAAGCATCTCAATGTTTTCCTGACGAATGCCGTCAGCCAGGAACTGAGGAAGCCGGAAGCCTTCGCTCTCATCTTCCCACCACTCCCCGAAGTAAAGCGAAAGCCGCTGCTTCACAACCTGAGCAACGGCTTTTGCCCCACCGATCATCTGGGAGGCGTACGCAACAGGGACCATATCCCCGTTTTGATCTGTTGGACGCGCAATCATAGCGGATCACTCCTCCCACCAGTTTTTATGTTCATCCTTGCTGTTCACGCTTACAAGGCCACAAATTGTGATTCCGAATATCACACCGATCACTAAGGTAATGACTGCCCAGTACCATTCAATCAATTTTTTATACCCCCTTAACAATCGGATGGAGTACGCCCCAATTACAGCCAGCCATTGCTTTTTTTAATCTGGCAAACCGACAATATTAATGGAAACCGGGAATGATGCTGGCATCTCCCCCGGCGTGTGCTATGATACACACTGATACACATTTAATGTCCTTCTTTGCATAGTTTGAACGAGGTAGGGCGCAGACCAATTTCTACGCCCAAATCCTCTATCGCACCTCTGGCATCCCATTGCCGGGTATGCTTTCACCCTTTCCCACCGGATAGGCCAGAGGCTACTTGTGTTCTTCAGGTCACTCCCTGTTCGCCGATACCAATCCGATGATCAGAACTCCGGCCAACGCTCCGACCATCACAGCCGGGATCAGCCACCATGCAGAGATCATTTTCCTATTCCTCCTTGCTCTCTTCCGGCGCCGGAACGCTCAGAATATTAAGCAGCATCTCGGTTTCTTCTTCGGTTGCAGGCGGGAGTTGCACCGGTTCCATCGGCGCCGTGTCATATGATCCGACGGGTGTAGAGTTGAAGGGCCACTTAAGCGGCCCCTGCTGCACCTGAAAGTGCCCGTTTTCCATCCGCTCCAGGCGAATCGGATCAGCCATCCTGCCTCATCCTTTCCAGAATATTCAGACACAGCGCGCACACGACCGTCCCCACGGTCAGACAGATGACGCTTCCCCACCACCAGAGCATTCGGCAGCCGCCTCCCCTCCATCGTCCAGGTCCTCCATGAACTCCAGCAGATCCAGCAGCGCCCGCCCGTCCCGGGTGGTCAGCCGCGTCATCTTGTCGTTCTCCCGCTCGCTCGCCTCAACGCTCAGCCGCAGCCGCTGGATCGCGGTCTTATCCGGCTCCCATTCAATGGGCGCACCGCACAGCGCGCAGAACTCCGGCCTCCTGGCCCAATAAAAAACGATCTGCGCATTACACTTCCCGCAGAACGTCTTTCCGTCTTCCCGCCTTGTCGGCTTGATCCTGTCCATGCTCCTGTCACTCCTTGTCAAACTCGGCCCGCGTCATGATCCCGTCGCACAGCCGGGCATCCACCGCTTCCTGGGGAGAAAACCGCGTCCCGTTGGCCATCCATTCCCGGATAACCTTCCATTTCTGCTTTGTCTTGGTCTTGTAGGCATGGCGCAGCAGATTGTCCACGGCGCCCTTCTGCATGGTCCCGATCAGTCTCCATCCGGTGCCGTCCCGGTGATATTTCCGGATAGTCGCCCGGTGGATGTAGTAATGGCTGGTGGGCGTGATGTACACCTTGCCATTCAGCGCGCAGGGGATCAGCGTCGCCGCGCTCCCGCAGGCCCCGTCAATCAGGAACCGCCCGGGCATCCTGATCGACTCCATCGCCCGGGTCATCCCCATGGCGCTGGCGCACGCGCCCCCATGGCTGTTGATAATCACGTCCACGCTGTTATACTCTCCGGCCTGCTCCAGGTGTTTCCGGAATTTCCGTTCGTATTCAGCGGCGTTGGCCATGCATTGCGACAGTTCCTTCTCTACGCTGGTGACGTAGATCCGCAGCCGCCCGTCCTGGCGCTTCCGCAGTTCCCATTTAAGCTCACTCACCCTCATCGGATGTTTCCTCCCTGTCCTCGTGCTGCACGGTGATTTTTGTAATGTTCGTTCCGGCAAACGCGGCCGTCCCGATCCGCTGCAGCCCGGAGGGCACCAGCACCTCGCCCTCCAGCGACTCACAGCCCCGGAAGGCCCCGTCCCCGATCTCCTTCAGGTTCTTTGGCAGCGTGATCATATCGTTTCACCCTCCGTTTCCGTCGTTTCTTCCGGTTCAGCCTCCGTCTCCGCGCCGGTCAGCTCTTCTGTCTCAGCTGCGCCAGTCTCTTCCTCTTCCGGCTCAGTGATAGCCGCCTGCCCCGGGCTGGGACTCATGGCAAGACTCTGCGCCTGCTGCGTCGGAGTCACAATGGCCTCCAGTGCCGCGATCCGCGCGTCCAGCTCATCGAAAAGCGTATGCATGTGCAGCTCGCCGTGCACCAGCCGGAACCCGGTCAGCTGCACCGTCCCGGCATACTTCCTGGAGATCCCCCAGCTGATGTCCTTGTACCAGTTGGCCACCCGCTTCGTCTCGTTGACGGTCACGGTCTGCCCATCCACCTCTTCCGTGACCTCTGTCACGGTGTCCGTGTACTGGTTCCCCGTCGGCGCGAAAACAAACGTCCAGTAGTACCGCTTCCAGCGGGATCCATCAATGGTGATCCATTTTGCCCTCTCGCTGTCCGTGGTGAGCTGACTCTGGTCCTTCGTGTTCCAGTGCAGCCGCACCAGCGCCTTCGATCCGTTGGTCACCCGCGCCCAGAAGCTCATGGTGTAGGTTTCCCCGACGACCATCTCCTTGATGTTTCCGGACTCCTGGATCGCGCCGCCCTCCCGGAACGTCCCGGCCCCGTGGTTGCCATACAGCCAGCACATCTCCTCCACGTTGCCCCAGGCCGTGTTCGCCTGGGAAATCGTGAAGGCCAGCGCCATGGTGTATTCCTCATCATCCGGATCAATGATGGGCGTTTCCAACGCCACCGGTGCCGCGGAAATGACATCCGGATCCACCCCCGGCGTCTGGCTGCGGCCTCCTGAAACATTCTTGATGTACGGCTTGTCCATTCCGATCCGCCACCACGTATTGCCGTAGATCTGGATCTCAATCGCGTGCTCGCAGAGAACAACGTCCACGGTGTACGCGTCCTCATGCGCCCCCGTCCGCGCCGGAATGGTGATGGTCGCGGATCCCGCTGCCGCGCTGGTCAGCGCAACATCGTCCGGATCAATCGGAGCCTCCGTATCCACGGTGTAGATTGTGCAGTCCGCCGTCAGGGCTTCGTTCGTAATGGTCGCGGTAATCGGCTGCGCGGCTTGCTCTGCCGTCTCTGCCGGGATGTTCACCGTGTACAGCACCATTTCCGTGTGCGGCTTGTCCACCCGGTCATACCAGCTGTTGGCCTTCAGCATGTTCGGCCGGTTCAGCCGGTTCAGGTCGTTCGCCTCCAGGATCTCGTTCAGCTCGTCCACCAGGCTTTTGACTTCACCGGCGGTCTGCAGCGCCGCTTCCGCGTCCTCTTCAACGGCGGCCGCCTGCTGGCTGGCCGCCGCGCTGGCGTCCATCGCGTCCTGGACGTCGCCCTCCAGGTCTCCCAGGTTCACGGTCAACAGGCCGATCAGATTGCCGTTCCCCTCCGACCGGTTCCGCAGGTCGTCATGGATCCGCTTCAGGTCCTCAATGGTGACCAGCTTCCGCGCGTTTTGCTGTGTGCTCATGTCTCCTCCTCCTCCGGCTCAGGTACGACGTATTCGCTGATGATCTCCGCAGCCTCGCTGACAGTGGCCCGCGGCAGGTCTGCCCAGGCAGGCACCCCGTCCGCTCCCACGGTCAGCACCTGTCCTTCCGTGCCGATCCCAAGCCGCACGCTTCCGCCGTTTGCATTGATGTAGATCAGGTCCCCGGCCGCGGTGTTCTCCGGTTTGCCCAGCTTCTTTCCGACTGCATCGTCGATGTATTTCTGTGTGTTCCCCTCGTATTTTGCCCAGATCTCTGCGCATTCCCAGCTGGAGATGATCTTATGCGGCGAGCTCACTCGCATTTCCGGAATGGTGATCGCGATTTCCTCCGGTTCTGCAAGCTCGTAAACTACCTGTGCACCGGTGGTGGGCCTGGTGCCCCCCCTGTAGGATTCATGGGAGCTCCACCAGCGCCTGTTCAGCGTCTCTCCTGCGTAGGAGGCGATCGATCTGTGCGTCACTCGTAACACGCCGCTGCCACCGGGCGTTCCTTCTACTTCGCAGCCGTAGATCCCGCTGTTGCTTCCGGCAAAAGCCCATGGATCGTTCCCGGATGCGGTCAATTTTGGAGCGCTCGCGCTCATCTCCGTGATCGGGCAGATGTTGGAATACGGCTCCCAGTTTTCATAATCATGATCCCATCCATTCAGGATCATTGGGTTTAGTTTCCCACTGAGTGTTGTATATTGGGTTTTGACAACAGCGTAAATATCGATTACGGTCGAAGCACTATAAAGAGTGAAGGTGTCACTCGACTTTCCGTAAGCCTCGGCGATCGTGCTGCCAGCTACTAACACAAGACCTACCGCTTCATTTGCTATGTTAGTGGTCAGATTGTAGCTCCCGGCAGGGAGTGTGATGTAGCCAAGATCGATCCGTCTCCCTACATAGGATGGGCTGGTCAATCTCCCAGAAACGGATATGTTGCCGTCTGTGCCTTTTGTAAACCTTACGCCATAGTTGGATGCACTGTGGTATGAGGTCGGATTGAGCAAATTACGCCCTTTCCCAGGTCCCCACGGATTGTAATAGCCGCCCAGGGGCTGCCTCGGCAAGACTTTCACCCGGATCCCGTGTAGCGCGGCAAAATCAATCGCGTCCGTCAACGTCAGCGTAGTCAGGTTCTCGCCCGCTGTTTCCGTATCTACCGGCGATGCGATCGGAGGCAGCCGATCCCCCGGAACGATGCCTTCAGCGTCCAGCTCCGCGATTCCGTTCGGCTGTCCCTTTGAGGAACTCAAAGAAGAAAGCCCCTGCTGCATTTCAGTATGCGCAATGGTGCTGTCAACCAGATAGGTCAGCAGGTTGATATCCCCGGTGTCTGCTTGGATGCTGTTGTTCCCCAGTATCGTCATGACCTGGCTTGCTGTGAACGTGAAGGTCTTTTTGCTCGCATCCGTCAGCCATGCGACAATCTGCAGAGGATGCTGTCCGAGCCAGGCCTCAAGGTCGGATACAGTTAGACTGTTGTCCATGGCATAGCGGACAAGAATGTCTTGGTTGTTTACGATTGAAACGCCGACGCTCCACATGTTGTAATCAATATTAGCAACAAGCATTTCGTTACAAAGGGGCTTAATAACGCTGCTGTTGACAAAGCGCTCGGTTCCCTTGTACGTATTGCTGAAATAATTGTACTCGCCGGTATTCATGCTGGCATTCAGAGCCCAGCCTTCGGGAACAAGGCTTCCGTCTATCCACTTCCATTGCCCGTCATAGTTCAGGATCATCCGATCCACAAACAGCCGCGCTGATCCATCCTGGAAGATTGTTAGCTCTCCACCGTATACGGTCCCGGCCTCCGTGGGAAAGGTGATCGGATATACGACCGGATTCTCGCCGCCGGATATGGTGACATTGCATCCGGCCCATCCGGTGATATTCCGCACGTTCGATGTGGAGGGCGACCCGCTCCCGGCCTGCACTGGTTCGATCGCAATTCGCAATTCTTTCACGGGCAGTCCGTCCGCGCCATCTCCAAACGTCATAACGCCCGCGGGTACAGAAAGTGTCTTGTAAATGGCCTCGGCCTTTCGGTCAACGACCCTGGAGGTCTTGTCTGCACTCCAAACCAGGTCGGTATCCCCGACTCCGGCGTCATCGTCAATCGATTCGCTTCCGCTGGCGCCCATCTGGAGATTAAAATCAAGCACCGGGTCTTCCGGCGTTCCTCTCATCGTAATAGAAGACGGAGTTCCATGCGGCACATCCGTCACTGTCCCGATGGAGAAATTCGGAGTCGCGCCCGTGTTTCCGCGCGTGAGTCCGAAATGGATGTTTTTATGACCATCAACTTCGGTCATGGTCGCTGTGGGCGTAGATCCGGGCTGCAGCTCTTCCGAGGAAACCGACATTGCCATGATCTTGTCGGCCGCTTCCTCTGCGGCGTCCTTGGCCTCACCCGCCGCAACAGCGTCATCGTGGACCGTTTCGATCACATTGTCCGCTGCTTCATCAATCGCTTCAGCGGTATGCTGCGCATAGTATTTCGCGTTATTGTGATAGGCCGGATCTGTGGTAGGAACATCAATGCCTTCCCGGGTTCCAACCGCAAACGCCTCAGAGTCTTTTTTTGACTGGGCGGCGTTATTTTTGTGCGTATTCGCCGCTTGTGCAGATGCTTCAGCACGCTGGGCAACGTCCATGTAGCTCTTCATGAGCTCCGCGAATTCATCTTCCGTGCCGGTGTAGCCTTTTGATTTCGCATACCCGTAGGCCGTTGCGATACCAAGATTGGTCGCCATTATTCCACCTCCATCCAGAGATATCCATCACTGTCGAGATAGAAATTGATGTCGTCGACAGCTTTTTCATAGATCATGCATCCATTTTCATCGATATATGCGGCGCCTTCTGATCTGTGCAGCATCAGGCAGCCGGTACTTCCGTCGATATATAACTTGACGCCTATGTCTGAGATTTCTTCCAGCTTTTCATCCAGATTGACGCCTTTTCCGACGTTCGGCAGGCTCCGCACGCCCACCAGCGCAAATCCGTCTGAGAGATCATGCCTCCGACCGGTGATCGGATTCGAGACATCGCCGGTCTGCCACCAGCCGTCTGTGCTTGTGTCCGCAAAGATCACGAGGCACTCATCGCCGACGTTAATGTTGCAGGTAAACCCGCCAAAGAAGATCACAGGGACGTTCGTCAGCAGCGGTGGCGTGCCTTTTGAATTTAGGTCCCGGACCGTTGGCTGCACATCAACACACTTTGTGGTTTCGTCATACCGAACCACTTTCCCGGGGCGGGAAACATTGATCCTTCCGAGGACGGACGCCTGCTGGATAATCTCTTTCTGCCCGGGCTGTTGGATGATATCATCAAGCTTCATTTAACCACCATCCATTCCGTCGTCGTCCAGGTAATCCTCATCTACAAGCACCAGCTTTGTCTCCCAGGTTCCCCGGAAATTGTCCGCGTTGATTTCCTGAGAGGCGAGCCGGTAATTCTTCCCGCGGAAGGAGACAATCGCACCGACAGGCCAGGATTTAATCCCCGTCCGGACGATGCAGATGCCCGTCGCAAAGCTGGGATCGTCAATGATGTCGGTTTCGTTGATCGTCATGATGATTTCCGATCTGCCCTTTTCGACCACATGCAGAACGTTGTTTGAGATGAACGCCCTTGCATGGATGCCTTTGGCAATGTCGGAAATGAAATCAGCCTGCCGCCCGCAGAAGGTCTGGGAGCGCACAAAGCGCACATCTTTTGCCAGGTAGGAGCCCATGGTGGCATTTTCCATGATCTGGCGGATCGTGGCGCTGAAATAAACGCCAGGCCCCACGGACTTAGCGATCTTTGTGTCCCAGAAAGACTGTCCGTCCGAAAGGGAGATCGAATAGATCTTGTTTGCCCCTTCGGAGCGGATGTAGATATCCTCCACTTCCCCACTGCACAGGACGGCGCTGTTCTGCGTGTTCAGCCGGAATTCCTTGGTCCTTTCGACCGTGGTGATATCCAGCTCGTCCGGGTTATAAACCTCCACAAGAAAAAAGTCAGGCAGAAGCGTCATGTTTGCCTTCCCCCTGACTCTGATCCTGCGGTCCGCAAAAACCTCTTTTCCATCGCAGAGCGCAGTAAGTTCCCGAAGCTCGTTAATCAAACGAATCACCCCAGATTAAAGCGAATTCTTCCCAGTTGTAGCGTGTGGGGCTTTCTGTGGAAGGATTGTCTCCCAGAGGGATGCATGCCATCCAGCCGATCCGTTTATGCTCAAACGGCTCGAGGAGGTTGTCCAGCAGCGTGTCCGATGCAACCACCGGAACATACGTGCAGTACGGATTGCCGGTCTGCGCGTCGAAAAGAGATATGTACCATTTATCGGTTTTGTAGAGATATCTGAGCTCGAAGATCGTCCGTTTCGTTTTCCCGTCAACGGTCAGGTTCAGCACCTGCCGCTGGTAGAGCATGGAGGGATCAACGAGAATGCGAATCGTAGTCATGCTTTATCCCTCCTATTTCTTGGCCACGGGAACTATTTTGTTGACAATGTTCAACGCTTTTGACCAAGTATCCAGAAAAATGTTCGTTTTTTTCTCTTGATTCTTCTCTTGATTCATGTTGGAAACGAAGGACGCCGTCGGCTTGCTGTCGCCGCCATTTCCTGCATTGCTATTGCTGCTTGAAGCCTTTGCCTTTGAAGCCTCATGCTTATTCTGGAATACGATTTGGCCGCTCCAGCCGTACGGACTTGCTTCATCCTGGTTCGCGACGATCGATGAAATCATCATCCCCGTATACACATACTGCGGAGTGATAACGGACAGCAACGTCCGGGTTTCCTTCAGTGCCTTCAGGATTCCATATGCTCTTGCGGACCTTGAATCCTCAGCACTCAAGCCGCCGCCTTTTGCTGCGCTCAGCGCGGAGGACTGTTCCGACTTCATGCTCGGCGTGCCGTCAAACGCACCGCCGCCTGTATAAACATCAGACATAACCACATCCAGCGTGAGCTTATCCGGCTCGTTCAGGGCGTTGTTGATGTAGTTGTGCTTCTTTGTGTCCGGTTCTTCCTCGATCTTCAAGGCGTTCTGGTGCTGGATCCGTATCACGCCGTCGAACATGTACACCTTTCCGTCCGACGGGTTGTAGATCGCACAGGACTGCGGCGGGATCGAAAGCCCGGAAGGGCTCGACACTGCCGCGGCGGATTCGCTTTCCTGATACTCGATCTCAAGGCGTACGCCGGAGAAGCTTACGAGCGCCTGTCCAGGCGCCGTATTTTCCATCGCGCCGTTTGCCTTGAAGTTGATCCCAGCGCTCAGCTCCGTCATTCCCTTCGGAATGGTGATGTTTGCTGAATAACTGTTTCCACCGATCAGCGAAAAACGGTTCCCGTTCACATTCAGAACCGACGCGCCTGTGTTCGGAGATGTGATCGTCGCATAGACCTTTGCGCTTCTGATCGTCGCACCTGAAGGAATGTTGAATTTGAAAAGCACGGCCTGGTTTTCCCAGGTCGGCATATTCGGAAGAAAGGAATATTTCTTGTTGGATCCGACGCCCTCTTGTGTGCATCGCCATCTTGATGTGAGAGCAAAGGAGGAGGGAGATGCAATGGCGCTGATCTTTTTAATGTTTCCGGCCATTATGCATACACCCCCCTCAATGTCTTCATCAGATGACGTTCTGCAGCATCATAGGCGCCTTCTCCGATTTCCTTTCCATCTGCGCCGGTTGCAGTTACGTAGATGTTGATCGGTGCTGAAATGTTCGTGCTTCCGCCCCCAATGCCTCCGAGCAGGGATTCAAGGGAATTTCCAAGGGTTCCGAAGGAAGCAGATCCGCCGATTCCGAAGTCATTCGAGATCTTCCCGATCGTACCCATGCCCATTTCGGAAAGCGCCTGATTGATCAGCTCAATTGCCCTGCCAGGCTTGTTGACCGGAACGATGTATTCAGGACCGTCTTCACCGACAAGGAAGTGGCCAGCGGACCCGATTCTTCCGCCAAAGGCCTTACCGGGCTCTTTCCCTTCTCCACCGACGGATGCCGGAATTTTGACCTGGGAAATCTTTGTAGCAGCAGTCTCGATGGCTTCAGCGGCAACCTTGCTCGCCTCTGCCATTATGCTGACAGATTCGGCTGCGGTTCCTGCTTTGTCTCCAAGGGGAGCAATTCCGTTTTCTGAAGCATTGGTTGCCTCACTGGCGACGCTGCCTAAAGAGCTTTCGATTGCATCGACATCGATATCTTCGACAGCAAAGCCGCCTCCCTGCGCATTCATCCGATCCTGGGCTTCCATGTTCTCGCGGTCCCAATCGATTTCAGCTTTTATTCTGCTTATCTCTTCCGGTGTACGTTCGGGGAGAGGCTTGTTAGCTTTGTCCATGTTCTTGGGAGCAAGTTTCTCCCTGCTTTCCTCTACAAGACGATCGTATTCTCTTTGAGCTTCTTCTTGTTCTGCAATTATTTTCCCACTGAATGATGCATGCTCTCCAAGATACTTAGCGTCCATCCATGACATTCCGTTTGTGCCATAGATTTTCCCATTTTCATCGATCGCGAAATTATATCTTCCGCTGCCGTTTTCGTCCCACTGCTTATTCTCGTTGAACTGGAAGAATTTTGCCTGTTCCGGCGTAAGCTCAACTTCCCGGCCTCTCGTGTCTTTGGCCGTGAATTTCCCATCTTTTTCCTCTATGACAGATTTGTTGGGGTCTCCGATAAGATCTCCAAGCACTGTTCCAGAAATGTATTTGTTATAAATTCCGATCCAGAGCGTTTCGAGCATAACACCAAGCTTTTCGGTAATAGCTTCCCATATCCCATCAAAGAAGGTTGTCAAACCCTCTTTTAGAGGCTCGAGGTACGGTGCTATTTCCTCCCAAAGAGTGGATAGGGTGCTGGTCAGCGACTGTAGGATCCCGTCGAACTTCACGCCATTTTCGTTTTCTCCGCCGAACAGGAAAAATACCAGATTCTGCCCCAGCTCTTTTATCTGTCTGACGAGCTCGGGACCGTTCGTTTCCGGATCTTCTGCGACAAATTTAATCGCCTCTGCGATGCCGCCGACAATGCCTCCGAGTACGCTTCCTGTCGCAAACCAGGTGGCAATGCCTGCAGAGAGCGCGTCCCCGAGTCCCTTGTCTTCTCCAAGGACCTTGAATGCATTCGAAAGGGCGTCAAACGAGTTCCCCTTGCCAGGCGTGCCAGTGCCACCATTCAAAAGCGCATCTCCGATGGCGTTAAAGATAATCTGGCCAACATCCTCAACAGCCCCTATTGCTTCAGTGACGATGTTCAAGAATGTTTCGCCGAAGGAACTGAGATCGCCGATCACGCTCGCCCAGTCGATATTGAATTTCCCGGTTTTTTCGTCTTGCTTGATGTTCGACGTGATTGCACCGATGATGGCGCCGAACAGACCGGTGCCGATTCCTTTTGTGAGCGAGCCCGGCCCAAACCCATTCCTTTTGATCTCATCTATTGTGGCCAGCAGATAACCGCCGATGCCTGTTGCGAGGGTCGTGGCTGCGGTTCCGTCTACGTCTGCGTAGATCTGCTCTGCAGTGACATCCCCAAAGATGCCATTAATGATCTTTCCTATGACGCCGCCAGCGGTGCCACCGACGGTCCGAATTCCGCGGGTTATAAAACCGAGTATAGAGCTTCCGAGCTTGCTCAGAGATTCCTGGTTCTGTTCGTTATCGAACCACTCCGAAATCTTCCCGATAATTCCTTTTTTATCGCCTTCGGATCCTTCTCCAAATATGTCATTCATATTGAAGTCGGTAAAGGCTTTATCCAGGGCGCTTGAGATCATCGAGACTACATTTCGGGCAATTCTCGATGCCTTTTCTTCTCCGCTCAGAGTTTCGTCTTCCAGGACGCCCCAGACGCCATCCCCCAGGGTGTGGACATCTCCGTTATTCTCTTTGTTCCACTGATAGTTGTCATAATCACGCATTACGTCACCAATCAGCGTGATCAGGGCAAAGATGCGGCCAATGGTGCCGCCCTTAAACAGCGCGATGAGCCACAGAACCATGGTCCCGACGTTCTTTATTGCCGGTGGAAGGTCATTCAGCCATTCCAGGAGCTTGCCTCCGGCTTCGAACACACCCATAACGCCGCGGGCGAAGTCAGACAGAACTGTCGCAATTTTCGGGGCATAGTTTTTCATGTTGTCCCGCAGCCATTCAGCGATACCCTGCGTTTTGCCTGTGATCCGATCGATCGGCCTTTCCAGATTGATCAGGATCTGAGAATTGATCCACTGGACCGCCGTGTTGATCGTGGCCTTCACCTTCATGAAGGCGCCTTCCAGCTCACGGACTTTGTCCAGTGCCTGCCTGGCGTCCGGAAGCTTCAGCTCCTTGTTGAACGCGACAATATCCTTGTAGATCTTTTTTAGATTCTGATCCTTGTTGATCTCCGCCATGGTCTTTCCCATGGCCTTCATAGCATTGTTCTCCGCTCTTGTAAGCTGAAGAGATTTATGCTGCTGCTTTGCGAGCTTCGCAAGTTCGAATTCGCGCTTTGTTGATGCCTCGACAAACTTATAAATAGCGGTGGTAGCACCGGTGATCGCAGCAGTAAGGCCGAGGGCCTTCATCTTCGAGGATGTGAAGAAGCTCAGAATCTGGTTTATGCCTTCATTGTCAATGGCTGTGCCGAGCTTTACGACATACTCTATTGCGGGATTGCTTGCCGCCAATGCTACCACCTCCGTTATTTGGTCGCTTCCATCGCCCTGCGTTCGTTTTCAGCCTTCACTCTCAGGATTTCGATGATGTCCATCAGGTCATCCAGTGTATAGGTCCCATCCCAGAGCTCGTGCTGTTTCCATACTCCAGCGGCTACGGGAGCATATACCCATCCGTCAATGTTTACGGGTTCTGCTGGGATGAATTTTTGCTGTTCAGGAGGGAAAGCAAGTTCCCTCCTCCGAAAAAACTCCCCAAATTAAAAACCAGCACTTCGTACACCAGCCGAAGCACTGCGCCAACATCGTATTCAAGGTCTTCGTCTCCGAAATGCTCGCCAATCATGACATGCTGCCATCCGGCGGGCTTCAGGACCTCAACCGTCTGCAAACAGCGGACCTCAAACTCGGTCAGTTCCTTTTCCGAGAGCCTGGAAAGCGCTTCCGGAATCATTTCGAGTACCTTCTGGACCCGTCTGTTTGTGATTTCTGCTTCCATCTTCTCGATTTCAGCTTCGTTCATGTCGCCGACGTCAACGTCGCTATTCGAAAAGATGTCCTGAATGGAGTTGTACACCGGCAGCAGCTTTTCAGAACAGAATTTGATCAGGTAGCTGCCTGCCAGCGCGTTCATCTTGTGGATCTGGTAGGTTTTTTCCTCGCCTTCAGGTCCAAACTTGATCTGCTTTGTGGTTTCTCTCATGTTTTTTCCTCCTAATAAGGCCGTCCCCCAGGGAAAGGGGGACGGCCACATGATTACTGAACCAGGTCAGCGAACAGCAGGTTATACTGACGATTGCCAGCGACGGCATCGTAGTTTTCATCGGGCTCTTTCTGCGGCACGACGCCGTAGAAAGAGCTGGTCCGGCCCTGAGCGCTGTCCTTGACAACGAGCGTGGTAAGCCCGTAGCGGTTGGTAGGCGTGGACTTCGCCTTCAGGTACTTGATCCACTTCCGCATGAACAGGTCCGCCTCGGAGTTCACAGGAACCTCGATACTGATGGAGCCGTTCTTCGCCACAAGCCGGTTGATTACGGTATAACCGGTTGCGGAAGTCGTGTTGCTGCTCATTTCACCGGCGTAGGACCACGAAATGCGGCCAGCACCGGCGTCAGACAGCACCATTTTTCCTACATCAGGATTGCTGATCGTGGTGTAGGTGTCAGCAAGGGAATAAACACTAAAAGCCATTCTCTACACCTCCATTAAGTCTGCACGTCCAGGTTGATCACGACGCTCTCAACAGAGCCGGACAGACAGATGATAACCGAGATCGGCATCGCCTTGTGCGCCGCACGGTCCTCAATGCTCTGCTTATCGAAAGTGTCAGCATAGGCATAATAGCCATGTCCAACGACGTCCCCGGAAGCAATGGAGCCAAGGGGCGTGCCACGCCAGACATTCTCAGCAAGAATGCCGATGTTGAAGTAGTTCTCCAGGACGCGATAGATTTCACCGATGAACAGCGCCGTGCTGGAATCCGCAAGCGGAAGCTTCGTCGGGCTGTTCGCGATCGTATCATACAGAGCTTCCTGTATATCCTTGACGATCATATCGATATACAACACCTCGTCGTACCGGAGTCCAGAGGCGGTGGCGCCATTCTCGATCTTGACCTCTCCTTTTTTACGAGAGATGAAGCAGTTCACATTGACCGCTTTGATCGCATCCACTTCCGACTGGGAGATGTTGTTCGCTACAGCGGATGAAATGCCTTTGTAGCACAGGGAGAACGGAGCTGTATGCGCATTGATCGCATAACCCATCGCCACACCCATCAGGCCCGCTACGTCGTTAAGATCAGACGTGCAGTACATGCCAATGGCACGCTTCGCGTCCATTCCAAGCTCAAAAAGAGTCCTCGGGATAGAATCGTTTCCGATTGCAGTCGTAACAGCGCCGGTAATGCCGTAGAACAGCACGCCGCGTTCCTGGGCGTTCAGGGCGCTCACGAGACCGAGAATATAGGTCTTGATGTTCGCGGCCGTTTCTTCCGACTTCGGGATGTAATACAGGCCGTAGAACTCAACGCCCTTATTGATGGCATCGGCAAGCGCAGTCACCGGAGTCTCGGTAGATCCGGACCCGGCGTTGAAGTAGATAACGACCAGGTGCTTCGGCAGCGGAGAAACGCCAAAGTATTTCGCAGCGGCTTTGTATGTCTCCGTCGATACGTTGTACGCGGGTTTCTCTCCGGGAAAACCGTTGGCCATCTCTTCCAGACTCGTGTAGGTCACAAATCTGCTTGTCGCGTCCAGCGGATCGGTGGTTCCAGGCTCAGAGGTGAGGATCGCACCAATGTCGAAAACAGAGGACACCGTGGAACTCGCCCCGATAGAAACGTTCACCCGCACAACAGGGTTCATGTTAAGCATGTTTCCTCATTCCTTTCTGACGCTTAAACGTCAATGTTATACTTGTGTTATCGGTTCGATCTCGGGCGGCTCCGTGACAGCAGAACTCTGATATTCGGAAATATCAAGAAATGCGAGGTTCAGACGAACGTCGCACCGCCTTCGATGAAACGTACCCTCCACCTCAAAAAGAGGCACAGGGCGTTCCGGCAATCCGATCGGAACAATCTTTTCGCTCCGGAGGATTGCCCTCGGGCTTTCTGCTCCGGAATCCCATTGGAACATTGACCAGAACAATTCCGAATCATTGTCTGCATTCGGACCGTAAAAGGTCAGTGTGCAGGCGATCGGGATTGTTTTTTGAATGACCGTTACTGTCTGCCCCTCTTTGACCAGCGTTTTGTGCTGGATATAATCCAGCCCGCTGCCCTGCATCTCGCTCAGGGCGTAGTACACGACATTCTTGTTTCTTGGGGCCTGAGGCGTTGTATCGCTCTCCAGGTACGCCGGGATGAATCTTGCAGCAGCTTCCGGACTCTCAGGGTCAAGGTTAAAGCACGCGCACAGCATTCTGGCCACGGCGTAGGAGGCTTTCTGGAACCAGTCCATCAGATCACCTCCGAATCCATCACCCGCGTTGCGTAGGCAATAGAAAAGCCCCATTTATGCCAGTCGTTTACTCTGGTAACACGATAGCGCTTATCGTCATACAGGATTTCGTCTGCGCTGGTATAGGCATCGCTCCCGTCATTCGATCCTGTCTGGAATCCGAATTTCGCGTAGACAACGATGGTTTCAGTCAGCAGGTCCTCAGCTGTGGACGACTGAGAGGCCAGATCCTGCGGCTGGATGTTTCCGGTGAGATCGTACGTCTGCGCTTCCTTCGTAATGGCACCGAGCGTCCTTCTGCTCGTGTACCTTACTACCTGGAACGGCTCGCCGCCGCCTACCTCGGGATCATCGAGGATTTCGGTAACATCCGGCATCAGCATCGTTTATCACTTCTTTCTTCTTACAGCATAGGTGATCGAATTCATCATTGAGGCCGTATCGATCAACGGCTTGGAGCTTCCTTTCCTGGCCACTGTGGACGGCGCGTTCGGGGCAAGCTTGTCGCCTGACGCAATGTAGTTTTTGCAGGCATCTCTGCCCACCATGCCAGCTTTATCAAAACACTGCGCACAGGCATCCATGTTTCCCTGAACCAGCGCGGCCACAAAGCCGTCGCGCATCATCTTGGAGATCTTTCCCCTGACATCTTCCTGTCCGATTGCCGGTCTCAGGACCGGCCGTGGTGGAATGTTATGGGAAGGCACGCCGTTCTCATGCAGATAAAGGAGCTGCGAGTTTGTCACGCCGTTCTCTTTCGCTGCGTTCGATTCCTCAGTAATTCCGACTACAACTTCCGTATGGGCGATGTAGTTGAATCCTTCGATCAGGTTTTTGATCAGCTTCGCGTTTTCTTTGATCGTAACCCCAGCTGCGCCTAAGATAGCCATTCAGATCACCTTCTTACGGAACATAGCGGATCGGGGACGTACAATTCTTCGCCAGAGTAATCAGCTGTAAACCGAATACGGTCTGTTTCCACTCTGCAAAGCCAGCAATAGAGGAAATCGCAGACCCTTCAGTTTTCGAAACACTAACCCCGCCAACAGACTTGCTCAAGGCCTGGGCGGCAACGCCTGCGCTTCGCAGCGCCGCCATGCCGCGGGCGGTTGGTTCACCGACTTGCTGTTCTTCCCATGACTGGGCGTACAGCGTGAGCTTGTGGGCGATATAGAGTCGTCTTGCCTCTTCCTGCGAGTCCAGGAAGTCTTCGAACCGGAGATTGGACTGTTCTACATATTCGTCCAGTACAACCGTAGGCACAGCTCCGAACTGCGGATAGAATGCCAGAAACTTCTCAGCTGTCACTCTGCATCATCCTTTTTCTTCGAAGCCTTTTTCCGGATCACTTTCACCGGCTCCTCGACGCTCTCTTCGATGATTTCCTTCTGTTCGCCCCGGACGGTTTTGACTACGCTGATTTTCCCTTCTTTGCTCAGGCTTTTGAAGAGGAGCGTGTCCCGGATCCATGCAGGAGCCGCGATGCTTTTCCCGACTTCTTCAGCCGTCACCCTGAACAGGACCGCGTGAGGCCCCAGAAAATCAGCTTCCTGGAAGCATACGATCTGGATCTCGTTCATGGTTTACCTCCTTTGAGGCAGGATTACTTTGCCGCCTTTTGGGTCCGCGCGGGCTTCTTCTCGGACTTTTCCTCTTCGGGAGTATCCTCGGGGTCTGCGTCGGGCGTTCCCTCAGTCGTTCCCTCAGGTGTTTCTCCGGGCGTTTCTTCGGCATTCACGGCTTTTCCATCCGCGCCGACGCCTTCGTTCTGATCGTTCTCGAGCTTTTTCTTCTCGGCTTTTCCCAGGGCGACCGTAATGGAGCCGTCCGCGAGCAGTCCTTTGAACATCCGGGTTTCCTTGATCCACTTCGGCGCCTGGACGAATACGCCCCGGTTGGCCGGTGTGATCGCGAAGAAGAGTCCTTTGCCGCCGTTGAACTCAGCGCACACACGACAGATCATCAAAAAAGTGTTCATTTTAATCCTCCTTTTTTTGAAAACAGAGAGAGGGGAACGGCTCCCCTCTCTCTGTGGTGAATCAGATGCCGTCCACGTACCGGACCGTGGTCGGGTACTTGAACTTCACTTCGGAAATCTGGGCGACGAACGGAGTCTTGTAGGACAGGTTCACGCGCTCAGTCTCCCAGCGGTGCAGCGGAGCGGTCATTTCGAACTCGACCATGTCGGCGTTGTTGATGTACGCGACCATGCGGTCCGCGCCAGCAGTGCCGACGCCCTTGCAGTACTTGCAGGGAGAAATGATCAGCTGTTTGCCCTGCTGAGAGGTGATGTTGTTCTCCAGGATATAAGTCAGGATGGACTTATCGCCGGTGGTACCGACTTTCCTGGTAACGATGGATCCGAACTGCTCAACCGGGATCAGGATGTGATTCGGCAGGGCGTTTTCGGCCATCTCGTTGGCAGCCCAGACTTTGGACAGGATATCGTTGACGTCAGCCAGGATTTCGTCCGCGGTCTTGTCTTCCCAGGCAGCGCTGGTGCCAGCAGCGTTGTTGGCCGCATCGGCACGGGTGATGTTGGCGTTGTTCAGCAGGCCGGTGGTGCCGACCTTGGTGAATCCCTTGTACACGTTCGTATCGCAGAACTGATCGAAGTGCTTGTGGATGCCCTTGGTCAGGATGTCCTCGGCGTTCCGGGCCAGTTTCTTGAACTTTTCCTTCTCGATGTAGGAAAGAGTCCAGTACTCAGCCCAGTTGAACACGCGCCAGATGGTCTTGTCGAAATCCGCCTGCATCACGGGGATGTCATTGGCTTTATCGAACATCAGGTTGCCCTCGCCATCAGCGCCGCCGGTAGAGGAGTACTCAACGGCGATCGCGGCGATATTCTCGATGAATCCGCCGCCGGTCTTCACGGGCATGTCACGGGGCCACAGGGTAGCGTCCAGCGGCTCGAGCAGCTTGCTGTCTACCTTTTCCAGTTCCTTCTCCAGGAAGGCAAGGCCGTCATTCGCAGAAATGCGGCTGTCTTTCGCCAGCATGGGCGTTTTGGAAAACTTATTCATACTGTTTTTTGCTCCTTTCTCTCAAATTAGAAGGCACGTTCGCAGAGAACGACTTCGACGACGTTGTTGTCGTCTTTCGGTCCCTTGAACTTCCAGCCGGTAGCAACCGTGTTGGTGCTGTCAGCGGCCTTGGCCAGGGCGCCTGTAGCCTTGACGATGTGCACGGGATCGCCAGCGGCAACGGTCAGGGCAGCAGGTACGACCATAGCGACGGTACCGCGCTTGATCACGTCGACCATGTCCTTCGCCTTGTACTTCGGATCATTGCCGCCGTAGGTTTCTTCCGTCTTCACGTTCCGGACAGCGACACCGATCACGTCATTGTACGTGGCGGACACATTGACCACCTTGCCAGCGTTCAGCGCGACAGGAGCGCCAAACAGAATCGGGTCAGAGGCTTCCCCGTTCGCGAAGCTCTCGATGATGTCATCGATGCTGCGGGTTACTGCTCCGGGATAGCCGTTCGTAAATTTCAGAACTTTACCAGCCATGATGATTCTCCTTTCTTACTTGCTGTAGTTGGGATTCCGCTTTTCCATGATGGACTTACCCAGGCTCTGGGAATTGACCTTCGCGCTGTCCGCGGACCGCTTCCGGGCCTTCAGACGCAGGTAATCATTCCTGGTGGCCTTCTTGGGCATTCCATAGGCCTTCCGCAGAGAAGCGGCCATCGCATCGGACGCCTTCCGCTGATCCGCCTTGGGCAGCTTAGCGATGAAGGGACGCATGGTCTTGATGGCTTCGCGCATGGCGTCGCGAGCCTTGCAGTCCACGGATTCCTCTTCGGTTTCCGCAGGCAGTTCCTCTTCGTCTTCGTCCTGCTCGTTGATCTCGTCAGGATCCACGAAATGGGATTCCTGCTCGTCAGGATCTTCGTCGGGAGTCACGGGCTCTTCCTCGGCCTGCTTTTCCAGCTGGTCCAGGTCGTCCTCGAGCTTCTTCAGAGGATCTTCTTCCTCTTCGGGCAGCTGCTCTTCATCTTTGGCCTTCTTGAGCTCAGCGATGCTGTCTTCCAGGGCCTTGAGGCGGGCTTCCATCGGGTCCTCTTCGTCCTTGGCTTCCTCGGCGGGGGCCGCGGGAGCGGCAGGAGCAGCGGGAGCAGCGGGAGCGGCAGCGCCTTCGGTGATGTCTTCGATGGCGTCTACCGCCTCTTCAAGAACTTCCGGCTCGGCGTCAGACGCTACCAGAGCCGCCAGCATCCGAGAAAGAATGCCGACGTGATTTTTCTTGGTTTTCGACATGTTTGATTTACTCCTTTCGTTGTTTGGGGCAGAGTCTTTTATGCAAACGCGGTGACCGGCTCGCCCTCTGTCCACAATGGCGATGTGGTTACCACGAATTTGCCTTTGGTAATACTTACCGTCTTCCTCGCAGAGCTCATAGGTGTATCCGCAGGAGATTTCCCGCTTTCCATCCATGATGTCGTTGATGGTCCGTTCATCCTGGATCACAAGGTCAGCGATCAGCAGATCCTTGTCCTTCCCGGTTCCGCGGCGTACATTCTGGCAGTGGCCTTTGGAAAGGTCCTGCACATTTTTGATGGTTACGCCTTCTTCGGTATCCGGATGATCGTTGGTTACCGGCATGCCCTCAAAGGACGACATCGTTTCAGGGGAAAAGACTTCCTCTTCCGGACGGTAGATCTTTACAAGCTCGTCCCCGACCTGGCCGATCTCATCCCGGGCATACTCCTGAGTGCCGGATCTGGCGATTGGAACGTTCAAGCAGAACAGGTAGCCCTCCGGCTCGCGTCTGCTGATGTTGTCCGAAATCCGGCTTGCGTAGTACAGCATTATTCTCACCTCGGTTCATAATGGGCACAAGAAAAGCGCCCTGGTGTTTCCAGGACGCTTGTTTCTGGTTGTGTTTGTCAGTCGTAGTTGTAGGGGACATCGTAGGTGCATTTCAAACCGTTTTTCTTGTTTTCTTCCATTTCCTTGACCAGTTCGTGGTAGTATTTCAGACCTTCCGGACCGAAATTCTTTGCGGATTCTTCGTCTCGATCTGCCGCGCACTGGATCAACAGTACTTCATCGTGTTCGTTCAGCATCTTCTACACCTCCTCCGGCTTCATTATAATCCCTTATCGGACTGATGTCAAATTTCCTCATCGCCTTTTGCCAGGAAGGCGTCCCAGCGCTTCTGATCGCGGATCTGGATCTCGCCTCCGCGCTTGCATTCGGCAATCAGAACAGGAGGCTTTCCGTGATCGCTTGTATCGAACAGCGCGCAGTTGTCAAATTCGTTCGCAACCTGGGGAAAAATCCTGGACACTTCGCGGTGGATACTGCGGACCGTGCTTTCTTTTACGTTTCGATTCGTCCTGGCGGCCCGCTCTTTGGCCTGTTTTACAGCTTGATTCGTCGGGCAGGTCACATAGCAGGCGTTTACCTCGTATCCATATGCCCTGGCCTGTGCGATTTTCTTCTTGACTCCGTCAACAGTCCCGTCTCCGGTGCCGTCCAAGGTGCAATCATATCCGTTTTCGAATGCGGCCTGCATGGCGCGCTTTGCGATTGCGGAGCTTTCCTCGTGAGCAACGGCTGCGGCGTTATCGGCGTCCGTTTCCTGCATCTCCCGATATTCCGGAATGTCCTTTTTCAGCTCGTCGGAGTCTATCGTCGCTACGCTATCCTTGCTGGGCGTTCCATTCTTGAAGAAGCTGCTTTTGAAGGTTCCGCACCGCTTCGGATCGCTCAGACCGCCTTTGCCAGCCGCGGATCCTCCTCCAAACATCGTGAACGTCTTCTTCTCGCCGGGACCCTTGGGCTTCTTCCCGGCAAACAAATTATCAACGCACTGCGCGTGGAGCTCTTCGCGTTCCGGCGTAAGGTTTCCGTTGCTGTCAAGATACTGGTTGATCGTATGCTTGGCATCTGGCTTCTTCTCGCTGTATAGGTCTCCGACTTTCAGCCTGGTTGCTCCTGTACCCTTCGGAAGGTTCTTGGTCGGCGTGCCGGTCTTCGGATTATTGAAGGCAGATCCTTCGGCAAACTTCGGTCCTTCGCGCATCTCTCCGGGTTTGGCAGCAAAACGGCTTCCGGAGTCCATCTCCGCGCATTTGCTTCCCATGGACGCCTCTCCGGCCTTCGTGATCCTGGCTGCGCGCACCATTCCGGCGATTCCGGATCCCTTCTCGGCCTTCCTGGGGGGGGGACTGGATTTGGCCGGGGCTTTAATCGTCCCGCTGGCGCCGGTACCTCCGACGACGGTGCCGCTCTCGCTCTTGCCGCCTCCGGATGCAGATCCGGACCCCTTCGGAGCAAACTTACCGCCTTTACCCCGCGGATGATCTCCCTCGTTCCAATCGCCGTCATGAGCATTCAGCAAGCGTTCCGCCGTTCTGGCGTCCAGGCTGCGGTCCAGGGCGAGTTTTCGCAGCACTTTGATGTATTTGTCGCTCAAGGCTTTTTCCTCCTTTTTGGCATGATAAAAGCCCGGCACTATAGCGTGTCGGGCTGTGTTGATTGTACGCCTGGCGGCGCACGATAAAAGCCTCTGGGTAGATTGGGCAACTACCCGGAGGCTTTCTGGTTTCCTTGACCAGCAGGTCGCTCGTCTCAACGTCATTATGCGGCACTGGGCGGTTTCGTGTCAAGCGGGCCGCCTTTTTACATCATTCAGTCACGTCGCTGAAGAGATGTTCAAATAATTAATCGAAAGCCATCGTTCTTACTCCTGGTGCTTTTCCTTCGAGTATGTCGTCGAACCCGTCGATCGACAAGTAATCACAATCGAGTCCGGATGAAGCTATTTCTCTCAGAACCCTTATCTTCTCGTCCAGAAGCTCGTAGCTTTCCTCGTCATAACCTGCGCTTAGCTCAGGGAATGCTCCTCGAATAAAGGAAGTGTCGCTGCATCCATTGATAACATAATCAAACAAAGCCTGCTCAAGACTTTTCTTGGCTTCGAGCAGCGCAGCCTCCCATCCGTCGCTTTTTTCATCATCCGGGAGATTTGACAGAAGATTTACCTCTTTTTCGCATTGCTCAATCCAAGATCTCCTGCTATGTGCCATCTTGATACCTCCCGAGTGGTCCGATGTCAGTTGATGATTATACCGGCCTCTCTGGCTTCGCGTGTCTGTTTGGCATCCGCTTTCCAGGCCTCCACGGCCTCTTTCGGCGCGTCCGGCCTGAGAACGTGGTTCAGTCCATACTTTTCAACGTGTTCCTCTTCCAGCGCGTCAGACTCTTCAATGGAGAGCCCGTCGTAAACAGACCAGTCAATCCAATCACAATACTGCTCGTAGTAATCAGGCATTGATCAGTCCCTCCTTCCGAAGAATTTCATCCAGCTGCCTCATGCACTCTTTTGCCATGGGCCGCGGATTTTCCGATGTCATTCCTTCTGCGAAGCACTCAGCAAACCACTCGTGGGCATTTTTATCTGCGTAGCGGCTGAGCTCTTTAGCAACGGAGGCTTTTGTCATCTTAAGTGATTTTAACACGCTGCGCCTTAAAATACCAGAGAAAGCTCTTGCATCTGTGCTGAATAATTTTGCTCCATTCACGCCCAACTGGGAGAGGTAACCGTCCAACGAATGTCCGAGTTCGTGGGTGATAACGGACGTGCCGTTTGTTCCTGCCGGATGATACCCGCTTTTGACGTCTCCGTCATAGTTCGAGATCAGCCCGTTGAAGTTCCCGAAGAACCTGTCGCCAGCGTTGAGGTGTATCCCGCCTCCAACTCTCATGCTGCAGGAAGCGTATGTGTTGTAGCTCCCTGTCTCGTTTTCGTCGATTCCGGAAAGTTTCCCTATTAGGAACGGATACCGGTCCATGACATTTTCGTAAGCCATTGCGGTCTCCTGTGCACATCTCAGGTCCGTTTTGGACAGCTTTACATCGCTGCCGTTGCGGAACATGCCGCTCTTTCGCATCTCTTCCCCGACCTGTGTGGCGCTCGTGGCTGCCTTATAGGCCTTCTGGCGGGTTTCCCTGTCCTGCTTGAACCTGGCACGCTTTGGACCGTACTCTTTTTCTTCCTGGCGTCGCTGCTTCCGCTCGTTCATATATTTATGCAGGCTATCTGCTATATCTTCTTGACGGACCATATGCGTTTCCTGCCCGAGCGCAATGGACTTCAGCTGCAGATAAGCTGCCTTTGCGTCCTTCGGAACGCTCTTGTCTTGCAGGAAGCCGGTCTCGAGGATGTCCCCGTGCAGTGCGACGGACGTTGTCGGATTGTCTTCCAACTGTTCATCGGCCAGCGACTTGAGGAACAGCCCCATAACAAGTGACGGCCTGTCTTTGAGGTTTCCGATCTGCACCGCTTCACTGGTCGCCGCTGCTTCCTCGCATCGCTTATAAAAACCAAGGCCAAGCATTTTATCTTTAGCGTCAAGGTAGCGGCTGTATTCCAGGGTGGCGTTCTCGCTTCCGTTCCAGACTTGCCCCATCATGCGGTTCTCTGCGTAGTTCATGGCAATATCGCCACCAAAAGCTTGCGGGTTGATTCCAAGCCCTCTTGCAATGCCAAGCATGTATTCCTGTTTCTCCCGGGGCTGTCCATCCATCCAGGCATTGTTTTCATCAGAATTCTGCGGGATCTTTGTGACAGGCGCCGGGGGCTCTTTGGTTCCGATGATGTACTGGACATCGTCCGGAACATCAATGTCGGATTCTATGGTGCCCATTGCCTTTGCCTCCAGCAGCGTCCGGATATCCTCGACCTTTGCACCGGTCGGAACGTCTACCTGGCTCAAATCGGCATTCTCAATGGCCTCGTAGATCTTCTTTTCATCGTCCGACAGGTTCTCGTTTATCAGCCGCTGCTTGGTTTCGTCCCAGGAACGGGATTCTTTCATCATTTTCAGCAGGTCCTGTCTGTCTCCACGGTCCCCCTCAGTCAGGACATACTCTTCCGGGCTCATATTCTCCCGGATTTTGTCGAGATCTGCTTCCTTGATCCGCTCATCCGCTTCCCCGCGCGTGAGGTATCCGCGGTTGTAAAGCGACTCGATTTTCTGTTTCACGGAAAGCCTGGCATCATAGTTTTTCTTAGCGTTCGCTATCATCCGGACAGCTGCATGCTGTCTTTCTCCCTGGAGACCGTTCAGCCAGTCTTTCCGGCTGCTGAAATACCCAATGTCGGATCTTCCGCCGCGATACTGCTTCCCGCCGCCAGCGCCGGAGCCTCCAACTTTGCCAGGTCTGCCTTTGTGACCGAAATTACCAGAGCCGGGCCCACCATCCTCGCCCGGCTGGCCTTCGCCTTCATGCACGAAGGAATCGCCGAAGGTGGACATGATGCCAACATAAACGCCCTCGTCCGTATAGATTTCCATCTGCCCTGTAACGGGGTTTCTGCTGAACTTCATTCGTCCACCTCCTTCCTTATGAGGCCATATCGACCCTGGACTGGCTGATAATCAGCTTTGTCCGATTCAGGACGACTGTATAGCTGTTCGTTTCACCATGGCCTTCTGCGTTGATCGCGTCGTATCCAAGATATGTCGCAAGCACGCCAGGATCCATGCTGGCGAACCTTTCGTATTTCTTCGCTTCCTCGCGGGCCTTATTGGTTTTCTCGTTTTGCTGATTGACGAACTCCGTGATTTCCGCAAGGCGTTCTTTGTGGCTGTTCTTCCACGCGACGACTTTCTCTATTGCTTCGGAACTAAGATCTCCGGCGCCCATTCCCATCATTGTCCTGTATAGAATCCGCTCGCATGTCGCATCGTCGGTAAGCTCTTCGCCAAAGAACTGATCCTCTTCTTCGGATCTTCTTTTCTTGTCTTCTTTGATGATGTTTTCCGACTTCCGGCCGATTTCGACCAGGTCTTTGTAGGAAATGATCTTCGAACTCGGATCCAGCGTCATCATGCGCGTAGATGCGGATGCTGCCGGAGGCGTTTCCGTCCGACTGATCGGCCCCCAGTATGGAACCTTATCTGCCGGAATGGTCTTATGGCCTTCTTCGTCGTCGTAGTATGTGAATTCCAGGGGGCTGTCCGGGTCTTCCGGATCAGCTGGCATAAAGTATCCCTTTGCCGCTTCAACTGTCCATGTTGATTTCACCATCGCAACAACTTCAACGGCTTCCGGAGGCTTTGCCTCTCCTGTTTTCTTCATGTCTGCCTGACGGAAAACGACCGACTTCCCGTCTACCTGTATCTGGTCTTCTCCGTCTTCCAGCTGCGGGAACCATCTGGCTCTCGCGTTTTTCATCGAAACGCTCCGATAATGCTGCATTTCCTCAAGCGCACCGCTGTAATCAGAGCTTCCATACACACCGGCACAGTACATGCCCTGTCCGTATTGCGCGCCGCCGTTCGAACAGTCAACGTACCATTCGCCGTTTTCCAGCATATCGTCGTATGCCTGGATCGCTTCATCTCCCAGGGCCGCATAAGACCGAAACAGAACCGGCATTTCCGGATGCTTGTCGATGATATCCATGATCTCTTTCTGAGAGACAACTTTCGGAGGACCGTTAAATCCCTGTTGTACAATCGCGTTCTCGATCTCGGTGTCGATAACTTGTCCGAATTTCGGCTCGGTGTAGGCTTTTCCGTCCCATTCGGCTGTTTCTGAGATGTTTTTGCCTTCGACCATCTTGTATGGAACCGTCTTCTGCGGTTTCTGGGAGCACATGAGCTGGCGCAGGCGCTCAGTATAATTCATGATCCCTTCCTTTGAGCCGGACTGCCGGTACTGGGCGGCGACCATGTCTCGCTGGCCTTTGTCCAGGCTGTCGATAAACTCGTGAGCGTCCTTGGACTTCTGCGCTACCTTCTTGATGCCGTTGAATGCAGCTGCCTTCTGCACGCCGACGTAGGTGCCTCCGGAAGTCGTCCGGAAAGCAGATCCACCGCCTTCGCCGCTGCCGCCGACCTTCCCGGGCCTTCCCTTATGACCAAAGTTCCCAGATCCGGGACCTCCGTCAAGGTTCAGGAGGCGATTCGTCTGCCGGATGGCTTCGTCTTTTCCCAGGAACTTCATGATCCCGCGAACTATTTTCCCAACACCCATCCGGCCACCCCCTTACGCTATTTTCCCGAATTCTATCTCGATCTGCTTCCGGGTCATTCTCCGGAGGCTTCCATGGTCATGGACCACGATAATGTCCGGCAGGAACGACATATCCACGACCGGTTCCTGGTAGCACCTGCAGTTGAATGTGTCGCCTGCGTGATAACTCCCGTACGGCTTTGCTCCTCCGAAAAGCGCTTCCGGGTTCGGCGGGTCGTTATAGAAGACCAGGACGCCGTCCATGTCCGCGTGCGCGTCTCTGGACCGTTCGTCCTTTACGCTGCGCCAGATATACGCATGGATCCCGCAGGCCTCTGCCCGGGCCTGTACGATGGCCGCATTGGCCTTCGCGCATTCCGTCCTGGCAATGCACCTCAGGTTCCCAGCAATGTGTTCCGGGATAATCTTACGCAGCTCGGCCTCTACTGCATCGGGGCGTTTCCCTCTGAGCGCCTCCCTGGCTGCGTACTGGGTGACGTACTTCGCCCATTCTTCAGGCAGCGTTTTGATAAAAGCGGCGTTTTCCGCAATCAGCTGTCGGACACGAGCTCCTACCGGCCCTTTCATTTCGCCGGACACCAGCTCGTACAGCTGCCGTCCGTTTGTGGATTTTGCTGCCGCTTCCTTCCAGGATGACGCGCTTACACGCCGCTGTTCCCGGACCATCCTTCCGATGATCCTGTCCAGGAACCGGCTTACTGGATCAGACTGCATGAACCTTCTGTATTCCAGGCTTCCTTCCGTCAGAACCGACGTGCCGTTCGCCTTTATGCTGTTAATCAGGCCGTTGAAAACCTTGCAGAGGTCTTTCCAGAAGCGCCTTTCCTCGCTTTTGCTGACAATCGGCATCTGATCACTTCCTTTGAGAAATGGCTGGGCAAAGGATTTTATGCCCATTTGAGCGCATGTATTGAAGGAGATTCAATTCATGAAGAAGACTGCCGACGAAGCTGTTCTACCTCTGCGCACCAAAAAGACCGGACAGGCAAACCGGTCTGGCTTACGGCTTACCAGGCCCCAGCCTCCCCGCTGACGCACCATCTCGCAGGTGCCGGAGGAAAACACCCGGATCTGGCTGGGGCTGTTTTGAGGGCACAAGAAAAGCCCGGCGGCGGACCGTCGAGCTTCTCTCGGTTGTTGGTTGGTTAATAGCACATCTCAAGGCAGTAGGCAATCGTGCTGGCTCCGACGTCAAACCGGACGTCGTCCGCCCTCATGTCGCCCTCATCTGGATTGAGATAGTCGTCATAAGCGCCCTTGATCTGTTCTTCTTCTTGCTGCATGTATTTTTCAAGATCTTCCTCGGAAAGATCCCAGGCAGCAAGGTTCTTCCGCAGCTTGTCCTTAACAAGCTGACGGAATTTCTCGTAAGTGCGCTCTTCCATGCTTATCCCTCCATTGATTTGTCTCGGACGTCTTTGGCGTCGTCATATCCAGCGGACGCTTTCACCTTCTGGGTAAACTCTTTGTCCGATTTGCCATGGTCCCTGGTGATTTCGTCGTAGCTGCGGCCCGTGTACTTCCAGAAAATCACGGGCTCCGGCGCGTCGCGTCCCTTCACCCAGTCGTCCGGCGCGTACTGTTCATCGAACTTACACCAGCTGACGGGCTCGAAGCCGTTCTTTGCGTAGAATCCGTACAGACCGCCGAAAGCGTCCAGCTTCTTTCCGCCCATTTCGACGGCGTGCTTGAGAAGCTGACTCCCGCGGACCTTATCTCCGGGCTTCCCGCAGACGCTCACAATGTCGCCGTCGTGAACCGCTACAGCGGACCCGCCGGGCGTGGTGTAGCAATCCATGCCCTCGTAATCCTTGTCTGTGTAGGTGCTGTCCACTCTCCATGCGATTTCCGGCCGTTCCTTAGCGACAGCAGCCTTGGCTGCATGGAACGTTTCCCGGAATTTCTTCGCAACAGTCTTCACAAGCGAAGATTTTGTGGACCCACTGCCATTATATCCTGCTTGCGGACTATTAGCAACAGTTTCGAAAGACGGATTTTCTTCGTTTTCCGAAGAAACACTGCTGCCGCTGCCTTTTGGAGCGAATTTACCGCCCTTCCCTCGTGGATGCTTGCTCTCTTGCCATTCGTCGCCGCGGAAGAAACGGAAAACTCGCCGCAGCGTATCACCGATGAAACTGCTGCGCTTCGGATCGACGTCTTTCTGCGGTTGCTCTGCCTGCTGGGCGGCTTTGTATTCTTCCAAAGCGGCTCGTGCTGCGGAAATATCGCCGTTCTGGGCAGCCTTCAGGACGCGTTCTTTCAGTGTGGGTGTATCCTCTTCCGGATCCACCTCACCTTTGGCCCTGATCCGACGAATCCGCTCTTTCAGCTCATGGACCTTCTCCAGGTCAACGTCCGGCGAGTCCTGCTCGGGCTGCTCGCCTTCTGGCGGAGTTCCCGGCGCCTGGGGAGGCGTTCCCGGGCCATCAGGCGGTGTTTCCTGGCCTTCCGGTGCTGCCCCTGGTCCAGCAGGAGCGCCACCTGCTCCCGGGCCTCCAGGACCCATCATGCCCATGGGATCCTGCATCTCTTCTCCGGAGTCAACCTGATCTTCTGCGTTTTCGATATCCTCGTCCGTGATATTGGTCCAGGCTCCGATGGATTTACCCTGTTCCTGGAGCTCAAGCAGCGCGGTCTTCTGGGAGATCAGGCCTGCGGAAAAAGCCTGGATGATCGCTCCGGCCTGCTTGGACATGATGTCTGCCCGCTGATCCGGTGTCGTGGTCATCAGAGGCTCGAAAACGATCTCCATATCCTCCGGGATTGTGCCCCAGAGGCTCATGGCCATCACCGGCAGCAGCTTTTCCATTGCAGGGCGCAAGTTCCGCTCCTGCAGCTGGGCCAGCATCTCGTAATAGTTTTTCATGTCGGACTCGCCGGTGGCGTTCATGCCCTGCGGAGACCGGCCGAACAGCTTGGTGGCCGGTATCTCTGCGGCACCGGCCATATCCATCATGAACGACTCGTACACTTCGGCGATGCCCGCAAACGAGTACGGATGCTGCTCGTAGCTGTCCTCGTTGCCCATCAGCAGCAGACCGAAGCTGTTTTTGATCCGGTTTACGTTGTAGATGGACTCCATGACTTTGCGCTTCTGCTCTTCAGTGCCCATCGCAAGCGCTTCGCCAAAGTTGCCGATTCGCATGGCTGACACATTCGCCTGGAAGACCAGCTGCGCGATATTGGCGCTGGTTGCATTGCGCTTCTGGAGCTCTTCGTATACGTGTTCGATCTCGCTGGCTCCCCAGTACTCTTCGTTGACCTCTTCCTGGATCGGCAGCATCCGTCCCCTGGCCATCAGAAGCCGACTGTGGTGGATCTGCAGCGTCTCTCCGGATGTATCGTCCAGGATCACGTTGTAGTACCTCGGATACCCGAATTCCGGATCATCCATATCGTCTTCCAGCTCCAGGGATGGATATAGGCCGCGGACCCGATCAACAACGATCAGGCCCCGGAAGCAACCAGGTCCCAGCATATCGAAGTCCAGAGGCTGATCCAGCATGTCCTCCTGGCCCTTGATAACCATAACCGCTGCAGCGCCGCCGTAGAGGCGAGCCCAGCGCAGCATGTTTGTGATTTCCTGCTTGATGTTGTGCTTCGCTTCCAGCTTTGCCAGTTCGTCCAGCTTGTCCTGCTCGAGCTCGGAAGAAATCGTGTACCATGCCCTGGTCATATCCTCGCACGGTGTATCGATTATCCGTTTCGCCAGCCAGTTTTCCCGGTACAGGACCGTCAGCAGTTCGTAATCGTTTGTTATCGAATGCCGTTCATAGTCATTGGCTTTGTTCAGTTCGGAAGCTTCTCCCAGGTACGCCAGCGTGTTTATAAAGCCGTCGATCGCCCGGCGAGACTCTGCCTTTTTATCATTCTGCACCGCGGCTGTCCTTCTGGCAGCCTGCGGCGCGGGCCTGCGCTTTTTCGCCATCGCGGCTCACTCTCCTTTAACCGAATAGTCCTTTATCCAGGATCCGGACTGCGCATGCAGCGCTGTCCGGTGCGTCATCGTGCGCAGCCTGGATCGTGTAGTCCATGATTTGTTCCAGGTATTCCGGATCTGTGTCCGGATGCCAGAGGATGTGGTCCCACCATTTCCGGAGGAACGTAGCAATTTTGACGTACTTGTTCTCTTTTTCATCGTAACCGGTGGAGAACACGCCTTTCCGGAAGAGCTCCTTCTTCAGGTAGCCTTTATCTGCGTTCCGTTCGCAGTAGATCGGGAAACAGCGGAAGCGGTTGGCATCCGAAATGATCGCATCCATCACAGTGTCGACGTGACCGTGCCACAGTTTCCCGTACATGTAGATCGTGTCGCCTTTTCGCTTTGCACAGGTGAAGGCTGTGCTGTCCTCGCCGCCGTAGGCTGCGTCGATGTGGCTTAATCCGTCGAGCAGCATCTCGTCATTATCAAAGAACTCCGGTGCCTTGGTGAACAGCGCACCAGCCTCTGCGATGTGTCGCAGTTCGTAGTTGGCCGCGAACAGCGACGGCGTCATGCTTTTCTTCAGCTCGGCGATCTTTGCTTCGCTCAGCATGCCGGTCCGCTTATAATCCCAAACCTCGGCAGGCGGCATCAGGGCGAATGCGTCGTCCTTGTGCCAGGGTGTTCCGGTGTTGATGATCCGGCCGCCCGGGTTGCGGACGTTCTGGAGTTCCTGATATACGGCCTTGGTATGCTCCCGCTCTGCCTGGGAGACGCGGTCCTTCAGATTGATAATATCGTCCGTGATCACGATATCGGCGTGCTTACCAGTCAATGATCCGGAAATACCAATGCCCAGGAGCTGCGGAGCTCCTCTTGGTGCGCAGTAATAATTGGTGACGATCTCACTGGCTGTCGACCGCACAACCTCAAGCGCCTTCCCCGTCAGCGCATAGCAGATATCCCGGAAGATCGGCTCATTCAGGATCCGGTCAACGTTCTTGATGACCTCGATCACGTCCGTATCCGTCTTCCGGAGGAAGATAATGTTTTTGTCCCGGTAGTAAACCATCATCAGCGCGATGGATACTCCGAGACAGGTTGTCTTATACGAGCCACGATGTGCCTGCAGTGTCATGTCCTCTGTCCCAAGGACCATTTTCCGGATCCATTCGCCGTGCATGGCATTCATCTGGCGGTATCCGAGCTCGTGGCAAAGAGCAACGGGGTGCTGAATAAACCAGGTGGCTTTTTCCTGCTCTGTCACTCTGCATCACCGGTCATCTTTGAAAAAGCCGCATCCAGGCTCTCAAACTTCGGCGTGGCTACCTGTGCCTCGATCCGCTCCGGCGCCTTCTCGCCTATCGTGTCCCGGATCGTTTCAAAAGCCCGGACGTTTCCGCCTCGGGCTTCTCTAATCAGTGCTGCTGAGATGTGCTCCTGCTGGGTATGCTCTTTCCCCTCCGAGTCCTTGGTCGTGACTTGTAGCAGCGCCAGCAGCTCCTCCCGGAGCGTCTTGCGGGCCGCTCTGACCTCTGCAGATCGCTTCCCTGCCAACCTGGACCTTTCCCGCTGTTCTTCCCCGGGCTGAAAGGGTTTCCCAATGGGCAGCTCCACACCATTTCTTGGAGACCTTGGACGCGGTTTCTTCTGATCCGCTTGCGGATTATCATTCTTCGCGGCCGGAGGCGCTTCTGTCTTCTTGACAGTTTTCTTGACTGGCTCCTTCTTTTCGGCTGCCTTTTTCGCCGGAGCTGTCGATTTCTTTGGCGTCGGCTTCTTGACTGTCCTCTTGACGGGATTTCCTGCCTCTTCGGGAGGACTGTTCTTTTTTGTTGCCATGGTCATATCCTCCTTCAGTGATTGTCGATCGAGATCAGGTTAACCACCGTGTACCCGGCTTCGATCAGCAGGTCCCTGGTGGCCTTGAGCGTGCATCCGGTCGTCAGGATGTCGTCATAGAGGATCACATTCTTCTGCTTTGGGTTGACCTTCAGCTCGAAGATCGGATTTACCCGGTTGTGGTTCATGCAGGTAACTGCATCCTTGTAGAACGGAATCTGCAGCGAGTCTGCCATGATTTGACAGATGGCTGTTGCGAAATGGAATCCGTTGTTGTGCCGCCGCCTGGGCGTGGTCACGATGCACCAGTCCGCTCCGCTCAGGTTTTCCCCGAGTGTGGCTCGGATGAATTCCAGCGCCATGTCCGCAAACATCCAGGTGTTTCCCTTGTTCTTGATCTCTGCAAGGGGTTGTCCGGTCTTCCCCACTTTCATCAGGGATTGATAATACATGTCCCCGGCCTTGTGGAGTGCCGTCCGGTCCTTCAGATCGCAGAGGGCCTTTGATTCATCCCAGCGCTTTTTCTTCTCCGTGTCCGACTCAAAATCAAACGGGAAGAAGTCTGCATTGCCAAAGTCAAGATCCGCGATCTCCGCCTTCAGCTTGTCTGCGTCCCAGGATGAGTATTCGCCGGTCTTGTTGTCCTCCAGCCGCCATTTGCGGATTCTCTCTTCGTCCAGGTCCGAGCAGATGATGCACGGTACTTCCTTCAGGCCGAGTTTCTTTGCGGCTTTAAGGCGGGTGTGCCCGTTGATCAGTGTCATGTCCGGGCGCACATCCAGAGGCCTGCGGAACCCTACGTCTGTGATCGCCTGGCATACCGCGTCGATGGCCTGGGCTGAGATCTTTCGCGGATTGTTCTTGTACGGCTTCAGCTTGCTGACCGGCAGGTAGACAATCTCCTGCTTATTCATGTTTTCCTCCTCGGCTGCAAAAGAAAACCGCCCTGCGGTCTGCAGGACGGTTTTGGTGCTCTCTTACAACTTTCCTTGAGTATATACTATCACATCTAAAAACCCCTGTCAAGGTGACAAAAGTGTGCCAAAACTGTGCCAAATCACCTTCCGAGCAGCTCAATGACCTCCGGAAGCTCGTCAAGCATTTCCTGGAGCTTGATGAATTCCATCGTCATGACGCTGCCGTCCTCTGCCGTGATCTTGATGTTGGATCCGTCCCACTCATATGTGGCCGCTTCGCCGGTGACAGAGTTGATCGTGACCTTCGAATGATGCTTTGCTTCCTTCTCCGGCTCCCTCTGGTTGTGGACTTTTACGACAGTTTCTCCGTCCACCTTCTGCTTCGGCTTTCTTCCCCGCCTTTTCTTCGGGACATCGACGGCTTCGTAGCTCTCGAGGATGTTCGCAGCTTCCATCTTCTTTCCCTCCTGATCATTACCGTGTAGCTTTACCTGGTTCTCTGTTTCGTCACTCTCTTTGCTTTTGATGATCACTTCGGCCGCCTTGTTTCCTGGTGGATTATCATGATGCACCGGCAACTCCAGCCTTAGATCCATCGGAATACTGGCGTAGCTGTCCGGTTTATTGCTCTTGATCCAGCGCCGTATGTCGTACCACTCATTGACTGGATCTGTGATTCCTTTCCCAGCCAGGAAAGCGATGACGTCCCGGCCATGGTAGATTTCCTGCATACACTGCACTGCAATGGATGCCATCTCACTGTTCCCAAAGCTTCGCTGTTTCATGGATCTCTTCATGGCAATTCCCCCCGTCGAAAATATATCTTAACGGCGAATCCCTCCGGATAGCGCTTTTTAAGCTTTGCAATGTTCATTTCAGCGATTTCTTCCATGGTCCAGCCGTTGGCATAGCAGAATTCAGCAATGCCCCACATCAGATCTCCAACCTCGAGCTTCAGGTCATACTCGTCGATCTTGTGGCCCTGGTACTGTTTTTGATAAAAACTGTGGATCTCTCCCAACTCGCTGCACATCTCAAAGAGCGCGTGCCGTAGCGTTTGTTGCTTGTCCAGATCCGGGTTGCAGGTTCGGTTCGCATATTTTTGATATTCATTTAATGTCATTGTGCTTTCCTCTTATAAAAAATCATCTATACTCATCTGCCCTGGGAGAATTCCATTTGCCCCCCCCCGTTAGCTTTTGACTCTTTGGGCAATCGCTTGGCGGCGTGTTGTCTGCGAAAAACGAGCGCGGAACGGAATAATCCCGTATGTTGCACTTGTTCCTCGGGCATGTCCGTGTATCGCATTTCCAAGGGCAAAACGTGATGTCGTCACAGAAGAGCCCGGCAATGTCTTTTGCGTTCATATTTCCTCCATTCTCTGGTGCCGTAGAACCAATCATGTGGCGCCTGTTATTGTTGCGAAGTCAGCTCATGAACTGTGCGCTGCATATTCCTGAGCGATGTTTCCAGCTCATTGATCAGCTGCATGGCGTCCAGGATCAGTACGCCCTCGCATCCGTTGCGGGCATAGTCCCCGGAGCGGTAAGGACATCCGGTGCAGTCGTCAACGTCCCGGTAGGCCGCACAGTGTGCAAGGCCCTCTTTGATCTCGTCCCTGGTCATTCTAATTTCACCGCCTGTCAGTAATTGAACGTGCTTCTTCACACTCATTACGAATTCCGCAAAAGACGCACATTGCTCCACCACAACTCATAACAGTACGACAACGATTGAATAGCACCCTGCACATATCTTTTTGTCTTGCCATTTCACCATCGTGCTCGCTGCTGTCAGCTTCTCTCAGCGGGCAATTGGGGAAGCGTTTTGTCTTTCTGTCGAAATTGTATCCCCTGTTCTGATGAAGCACCCAACAATACGGATAATCTCCGCTATCATCGGAAAACGGAAAATCGTAACAACAGCTCGGCATTTTGATATTTATTTGAATCATTTCCGCATCACCGCCTTTATGTCGCTGGCATCATGCCACTTTCCAATGTATCTTGATCGCCGTATTCCAATAGATACTCTTCGTAACGACTGCAATATTCTTTCCCACTGCATTTCTCACACTCGTCCGGGTCGAAAGAGTCATCATTGCAGTAGTAACCGCCATCCTTAACCATTGCAAGACGATCTTCAGGATCATCCCAATCCATTTGCGTATGGCCCCTGTAATATTTATCCAAATCCGGTCTTCTTATTGCTCGAAGCTCCGTATATGACCAATCTCCAAATGAAAACTCATTCGTACCAAGCGCGGCCGCGATTGCCTTGCCACGGCTTTCAGCAAATGTAATGACAATATAATCTTCGTACCCTTGTCTGTCGCTAACAACGTATGCTTTCATTTCCATATCACGCCCTTTCCACATTTCGCACAGTAGTTGGCCTTGTACGCAGGAATCAATTCACCACGGCAATGCATCCCAGATGTCATAGAGTAATGGCAAGCACCGCACTCATACCAATTCGTCCGGGCGTTATAATGCGGTTTAACAGGATCCTGCTCTTTCAGCAGGGCAACATCCACATCAAAACCAGCATCTTCCAAATCCTGTTCTATCGCATACCTAATGGTTTCTTCTGATGCTTCATCATCGAAAAAATCAGCGGTTGCTGTAACTTTAAGAACTGCTGTAATTTTATTTGGAGTTTCTTTCATCGTCATTCTCACGTCACCGCATCACATTCTTCATTCTTCCAGGCTCTCTTCCAAATTCCACCCAAAGTGAGCTGCTACGACATTGAACTGGCGATGGTGATAATATCCGTCATTTTCCAGCACCAGTTCCGGAAGCTCAAGAACCTTGCACCAGGCACGAACAACCATGGCCATCAGCTCAGAAGAAATGCCGCGCTCACCTTCTGCCTTTTCATGGCCGAAGTAGGTGTCTCGCTTAAGCTTCTTCATGATGTTCTCTTTGGTCCATTCCTCCGGATCCGGTTCTGTGCCAGGTTCTCCCGTAAACCGGAATCCGTATTTTTCCCATTCAGAAACCGGCAAAAAGTCAATGAACCGCTTCGTGAATCGGCGGTCGAAGAAATCATCCTCTTCAAATTCGTTGAGATGTCCTTTTACATATTCCAATGATTTCATATTTTTTCTTCTCCTTTTCGCTGTTAAGCATTCCACTTTATGGCCTGTCCACAGAATCCACACCAATGCGGGTATGATTCGCTATTGATCCCTTCCCCGCATGTTGGGCAATGCCCATATTTGATCGTTTGCAATCGTCCAAGCACATTAACAGGTTTTGCTTCCTGCTTTGTCAGCAATTCTTCCGCCATTTCTTGAGCCCAGGGATCAACGTCCTGTGCCGTTTTGATATGGTCTATCAGCGACTGAATGGAAACATTATGTTTCGTTTCGTTCATCCGAAAGCCTCCACCCCGTCGTCCTCTTCGTATTCAAAGAATGCTTCCACCGGAGAAATGGTGCCTGTTTCCGGGTCATACCATCCAACTGTCGGACTCCCGAACGAGTTCACCATGATGTACGGTGTCAGGTTCACTCCATATCCGGCTGTTCTGTAGTAAACAATCAGTGTTTCAACGTCGTACACAAGATCCGTGATGATCAGTGCCCCTCTGATGCTGACCTCGTCTACCCGTTCGATCACCTCAAACCTTTTCGGTACCCCATCTGCCGCCGCAAGGCTGCACAGGAGGACCAGCGCCACAAGGATAATCACAAACTTTTTCATTCTTTTTGCTCCTCCGGTCTGAATGGATGTTCTGCCATGAACTTCTCTAATTCTTTGCACCTTTCCGATTTCTGGTACGTTTTGCACCGGTTGAATTCCTGGCGGCCGTCATTGACCGTCATTATGGAATGCCAGCTGAGGGCAACTTTCTTCGCTGTGCAGGTGCCTTTGTCGTTGTTGAACTCGCAGCTGGTATCTGCGCAATAGATCTTTGTCAATTGACGCCCTCCCTTTTAGACGAAAATCTTTGGCGGGACTGGAATCGATCTGTTCTGCGGTTTCCATATGTGCAGGCAGTTCGGATGGATATTTACGTAGTTCGATTTCGCCGGGTGGTACTCTATGCAGCACTCTTCTTCCTCGAAGAAAATATCTTTGATGATGCACATCTCCGCCCAGGTAGGACAACGTGATTTATGACTGACACTCACATGGTCCCAGCCGCCGCCATTGGAATAGACCACGATGAAGACAGCGCCTTTGATCGTCACCCATCCGTCCCCGCCGTCGCTGGCGACTCCCCTGCTCTGGAACCTTTTATCATTCCTGATCTCGCTGAACGGTTTCATTTCCGTCTCTCCTACACATATGATTGATTGTCACGCAATCTTCCCGCGGTAGTACAGGACCGTCTGAAGCGTAACGCCCATGAGATCGGACACCTTCCGCGGGCTCATGCCTTCTGTGAGCAGCGCAACGATCTCTTCCCGTTCCCTCTCCCCGAGGCGCTTCGTCGACTTGCCGAGCCTGGACCGCTTATCATATTCCCTCAGGCAGTGATAGGAGCAGATCTTTTTATCACTCCTGACATATCCCCACGGCTCTCTGGCGAGAAAGACTTTTCCGCACTGCGGACATTTGTGTTCTATGGGATACAGATTCATTTGATACCCTCCAATTCATGTTTTATTGCCCGTTTTTGCTGATTTTCTGCAAAAACGCGGATTAAATTGCCCGTTTCCGCGTTTTAAGCGCTCTTGACCTTGTCGAAGTCGACCATCAGGCTGACGATCAGCGACCCGTCCAGCCCTACATGGCACGGGAGATAGTGGCCCAGCAGGCCCTTCGGGAAACCGGCCTCCAGGAAGCTGTTGACCGCCGTCCTTGTCTCGATCCGCTTCGCATGTCTCGTCTCGCAGACGGTGGACAGCTTCCACGGTCCATCCGGAGAAAAGACCATGACATGGTTCGGAACGTCGATACTGACGTTGCAGGTCCTGTGATTCCCCCAGATCCTCCCCGCTTCGTTGTTGATCATGATCAGCCGCGGGGCTACCCGGACATAAGCACCGGTGCCGACCGGCGGACAGTGTCTCTGCCTCTTTGGCTCGACTTGCTTAAACATTGTTCGTCCTCCTCACTGAACTACTGCTTGTGCTTTTTCCATCGCTCGGTCCAGAAGCCGCTGCAATGAGCGTTTTGAGTAGCTGTTGTTGTATTCCCGGTTCATCCGGCTCAGGATCTCCGGCCACGAGAATTCATCGATCATTTTCATCTCGAACAGGATCTTTTCCCGCTCATTCAACGCCTCCAGGATGATCTCCACGGTGCGCACGTCCGGGAGGATCCTGTCCAGCTCCGCTTTCACGTCCTGGATTTCCTCCTGGATCTGCTTTACAAACGGCGTGACTTCTCCGGATGCGATATCTATCGCAAGTCGGCTCACCGGGTCTCCGACTGTTGTTCCATGCGGCATGCCGGTGATTGCCTGGCTCATGGTGACCTGGTCCGTGATCATCTCTCCACGGCACTTTGCCAAAAACCGGTCCAGCATTTCCAGCTGAGATCGAAGATAGGCACATCTGGCCCGTGATGGCCTGTAGTTTTTTAATATTTCCTTCAGTCGTTGCGGGCTCATTATCCTACCTCCGGAAGCTTTTTAGAACGGGAGATCATCCGGTGTATCTACTTGCGTCATGCCGGACGGATCTTTCTTTTCCTGCGGCGCTGCGGGCGCTGGCTCAGAATGATAATTCTGATCTCGGTCCTGAGCGGAAGACAGGAACTCGACATCCTCTGCCGTAACTTCCAGGCTCGCGCCCTGCGTGCCATCTGAACGAGTAAACATCCGGACAGTAACAGGACCAACGACACAGACCTTCCTCCCCTTGATCAGCCATTTCGCGCAGTTCTCGCCCAGCTGCCGCCATGCGGACACGTTGAAGTAGTCAGCGCCCGGATCCTGGTTCTGCTGCGTCCTCCTGCGGTTTACCGCCACAGAGAATGAGCAGACATTGACTCCCGCCGAAGTCGTGCGGAGTTCCGGATCCCTGGTAAGATTGCCGATGATAGTGAGCTTATTGATAAGTCATCCCTCCTGTATTCTCTCGATCGGATCGTCCCACTGCAGGCGAAGGCCTGTCTTTTCAAATGCCTCGTTGACCAGCTCCTGGTCCTCAACGCAGAGAACAACCTGCTTGTCGATCTCCCGCAGGAGATCCGCTGCCGCATCCGGTTCCCATCCGTGGTTTTCGACCATCGTGATCAGGATCGAAGCGTAAACGGTGTGAAACACGAATTCCTCTGCCAGCTTTTTGCCGTCAGCAAACGCCGCACGCTTCTCGTTTTCCACATCCTTGAAGGTGATCCCATTCCGAAAGAGTGCCGCTTTCTGCCGCTCGATTGGACTGGCTTCCATCTGGCGAACGAGCCGGAGATCCTTTCTTGCCTGTGCTCTTCTCATTTCCCGTAATGACTTTGCCATTTCAAACCTCCCGAACTCGTATACCGTATTTGTCCAACATAAGCTTGCGTTTTATAATCCAAACCGGGTTTTTCCGGAAGCCCTTCGAATCCTCGACGATCGTCTGGCCGAAGCTGTCTGTGTATACAAAATCGGCCACATACTCAACCTTTCGCTCCACCAGCTTACCGTTATGCCACTGATCCGGGACCAGCTGAAACCGCACCTGTCTGCGAAGATCCGAGATTATGCCGTGCTTTTCCTGGTCCGCAAGGACGATGTATCGGTCCCGTTCCCGGATGGAATCAAACTGAATCCCCATCCACTGGCACTTCTTGTTCCGGTATTTCGGGTTCTTCTCAGTTCCTTTTCCGAACATCTTCTCCGCTTCGGCTTTTGATAATCTCAGCACTTCCGTCCCTCCCAGGCTTGAGATACTTGCAGCCGGTGTGGCCGTTGTGGATAAAGATCCCAAACAGCAAACAGAAAACCATCTTCCCGGAGCTATACTTGGAGTGCTTGCAGGCTCCACAGTTGGCGCCCATGATCATGCTCTGTTCTCCTCAGCCATCCTGATCATTCGCTCCATGGCCTCCTCGGTTTCTCCGCTGTAACCGCGCTGCACATACTGCTGCGCAGGAAGCACCCTGCCTTGGCCGTTCTTTTTCGGATTGCCCTTCAGCACGCCTTCCAGATATGCGGGAGTCGATACTCCGTACTTGACGCATTCCTGGATCGCACCGAGCACCTTGTCCAGTCCATGCTGCGCATACAGATCAATCAGAATCTTCCTGGTTGCATCGTTTCGGGCAAACCCGGCGTTCTCTGCAGCGCTTATCACCTTGTCATGATCGAGCATGATGGCCGCCACCTCCTCGGACGCGAGATAGGATTCGGATTCTTGGATTCCAGGATTCTCGGATTCTTGGATTCTTGGATTCTTGGATTCCGCGCGCGTACGCGAGGGCCGCAATTTGCCGCAATCTGCAGCAGGGTGTGAATTAATATTTTCATCTCTGTCACTGTCTGCTGCAATCTGCGGCGAATTGCTGCAATCTGCCGCAATCTGCGGCGGATCCGGGAAGTGCCTCGTTTTATTCCTGATCCTCTGGTGATTTCCCCAGGTGCAGAGGTGAAGATACATTTTCCCATTCACCTCATAGCGCTGGATCAATCCAACGCTCTCCAGTTTGTCCAGAGCCTCTGCAACAGCCGCTTTTGTCAGGTTCTCTTTCATCGGAAACAGGTCGCTTTTGATCATCTGCGGGTCTGCAAAATAGCACCCGTAATCATCCACCGTTACCATGAGGCGATAAAAACACACCTCTTGGAACCAACTCAGAGAATCAATCTCGATAGAACGCTTGATCGATCCTTTTAACAGTCGGTCTGGCATCTGATTCTTCCTCCTACAAATAGTTTTTCCTGAATACCGCCATCCACAGCTCATGGCCGTAAATGGCTTCAAACTTCCTTTGTGCCTGCCGCTTCAGCAGCCGGTTCAGGTCTTTTTCATACTGAGCTCCCTTCTTTCCTGTGTGATGTTCCTGACAGAGATAAACCCAGAGACCGTACTTTTCGGACAGCCTCCGGTTTGCCAGGCCCGCCATTATATGATGCTTCTCGAGTCCGTAAGTCCGAGGGCACAGGTAGCACATTTTCTCGTCCTGGATTATGCTTTTGCTCCCCATGCTTTCAATGCTTCCTCCTGTTCCTTACTTGCAGGGATCGGGATCCCAAGCTGCTGCGCATCATCAATCAGGTAATCAATCAGGCGGCTCATCTCTGCCGTGTCATAGGTACTGCTGCCGTAATAGGCGAAAACCAATTTATAGCCTGGGATTTTGCTGTCGTCTATGACCTCCGAGAACCATCCAGTGCCCTTGGCGCCCCATCGTCGCTGAAAGGTCTCCACGGCTTCCGCTTTGATCGGGAGCGGTTCATACTCCCCAACCTCCCGGATCGCCTTCCTGTACACTTCCTCTTTTGGAAGCGGCGGCCGGATCGCCTTACCAATGTCCGTGCACAGGGCCCAGCACATTGAGTTGGCGTCTCTGCTTCTCTGCTTCGTGGCCTTCTTAATGTCAACGGAGACCGTTGTGTCCTTCAGCTTGTCGTATTCTTCCCGGAAGTCAGCCTGGACAGCAATGGAAATGATCTGGTGGCCTTCAAAGTCCCTCGACAGCCCTTTCAGCTTCCCGGTCATCATTCCCATCGTCCTCCTTGTGCCCATGCAGGTAAATGATCTCGCTTTGCGGCCCCGCGTTCCGGTAGATCCAGTCGTTGCATTTCTCCCGGGATAAATGGGTCTTCAGCACGCGCTTCTCGTAGATGTACTCTCCGGAGGCCTTTTTGTCATTGATCCGCTGCCGGATCTCCTCATCTCCATAGTTGGCCTCGATCATGTACAGGTCGTAGTTCTCTGCGGTGATCCCGTTCATATTGACCGTGTCCGTGGCGTAGATCATCTTCCCACCCGGGAAATGGATCTTGTAGCCACAGTTCGGAACATCATGGACCAGAGGAACCGGAATAACCTCGTGAAGCGTTTTATTGATCCCGTATCGGTACGCATATCCTGGCTTCAGGAGATCGATCTGCCTGGTAGGCACCCCTGCCTGAGCAAGGGGTGCCGCCAGCCACTCCGGAGTTCCAAACCGTACCAGAGGACGCTCTGCGGCGATCTTCTTCAGCGTGGACGCTTTGAAGTGATCGCCGTGGATGTGCGTCAGCAGGACCAGCCGCAACTCGCGGATGAATGGTTCCACAGTCCTGTACGGGACGCCGCAATCGATCAGCACAGCCTTGTTGATGATCACGGCGTTCCCGGAGGACCCTGTGGAAAGGACCTGGTATTCAATCACAGATCCGCGAGGTTAACGCTTTCGGCGGGAGCAGGCGGATCCTCCTGGGGCTGAGGCTGCAGCCCCTCCACCCGCTCTTCCGGAACGTTCACGAATTCGCCGTTTTCAACCTGGACAAAGTTGGAATCTCCAACATATCCGCGCTGCATTTCGATGCTCATGATTCCCCAGCGGGAGATCAGCTGCCGCAGCAGCGTCTTTTTGGCCATGTCATCGAAGTTCTTATACCAGAAGCTGGAATACTTCCACATGTCCTGGTCAGAGACTTCCCCGGCCTGGATCCGCTTGTACGCCTCTGCGCTGAATGCCGCGGAGAAGTTGTCCGCGTGGGCCATCATCTTTTCCTTGGACCAGTACAGGACCTTCCGGAAGCCATTCAGATACTCGAAGTACCCCATGTACCCCACAACAGGAAGCTGTTCCCGGTTTTCGTCGTCTTCGATGAACTGGAACCGCGGCTTCCCTGTCTGCGGATCCTTCCCGAGATATTCGCCTTCCCGGATTTCCATGACGTCGATGTCAGAATACTGGCCACTCCGGATCGCAAGCTGGATGTATCCTTTGTATCCGAGGACGAACTGTGCGCGGCTCTCGGTGAGCGGGATCCATTTTCCATTCGCGTCCAGCAGCTTGTTTCCGGCAGCATCCGTCTTATACAGCTGTTTTCCATCCGGACCCTTGACCTTGGTCTTGAAGGGCACCAGGTAGTACTGTCCCAGCTGCGGAGAGGGAGAGAGATTCAGACTCTCGCCCAGGAGTGCACCGGCAATAATGGTCTGCGGCGTGCACTCCTGCAGGGCCGGGTTCACGGCCACTGCGGAAGTGATGGAAGCAATAAACCGCTGAGCGCGGGCGGGATCCTGCAGCGTATTGTTGATCAGCTTTTTATAGGCGTCCGTCGTGATTGCAACGGAAAACCGCTGTTTCTGGGCCGTAATGTTAGAGCTGCTCATATTCATAACCTCCCTCCACAAGGAACGCTTTCAGCGCTTTCAGCTTTTCCAGCGTCCCGGTAACCTTGAATGAAGTCGAATACGTTTTTTCGGCCACAGGAGCCTCAGGAACAGGGATCGTTTCCGGAATGGACTCTACTGCTTCCACGACCGCAGGGGCGGCAGTGGGAGCTTCCTGTGCAACCTGAGCGGCAATCGCGGCCTCGAGTGCCATCTGCTGTTCCTTCTGGGCCAGTCTGCGGGCCTCTGCTTCCTCCCGGGCCTTCCTGGCGTCTTCAATTGCCTTGTGGCGGGCCGCAACCGTTGACATAGCCGCGCCCAAATTGAATCCGCGCTTGTACTCGGTCAGGATCTCGTCGCGGTCCTCGTGGGTGCTGATGGCTTTCAGATCATCCGCAATGTGATCCAGGAAGCATTTTGCCTGCTTTTTCAGGCTCGCAAGGCTGTCGGTCAGGCCAACTTTGATCCCGGCATCCCCGAGGGCTACGAACTCGGCGTCAATGAGGCTGCTTTCCCGGTACTCATTGAAATACTCCAGCAGCTTCTCTTCCTTCTGCTGCCGCAGTCCGTTCTCAACCTCAAAGATCTTCTGCTTCAGCTTCTGGTCCGCTTCCTTGTACAGGTCTCCAGCGCAGTCCTTGTAGACCGCTTCGAACTTCTCATAGGGAGCCATGACCGCGGCCTTGACTTCCTTCCGCTTGGCTTCCAGCTCCGCGTATTCCTTGTTCAGATCGGAGCGGACCTTCTTCACGTCCTTGTAGGTGTCTTCCGTGCAGACCAGGGAGAGCGCCTGATTTACCCGCTCAGTAATGCTCGCCTTGACTGCGGCCAGTTGATCTTCGATCACCGGCAGCTGTTTGACAATGATCAGCTCGTTGTCCAATTTAGATACCCTCCTTCTTGTTTTTAACCGGAAAACCGGTTATAATAACTATGGTCCAATTGATACCCTCGATTTGACCTCGATCTCCGGAGTGCCCGCTCCGGAGATCACTTTTTATATCCGGTCGGGAAATAGGCGGGATGATAATCACTGATCAGCAGAAGATCCGGCTGATTGGTTGGCCGGAAGAATTTCCGGAACAGCCACTGACGAAAGGTCCTGCGGTTTCCGCGGATTTTGATGCGTGCCGGGCAATCCCAGTAACGTCCCACATTAGTCATAATCAGGCTCCTCCTTTTCCTGCTCCACTTCCCATGCGTCCTTGCATTCGATGCATTTGTCGCAACCCAGGATGTCCGTTCCTCCGTTATAGAAGAAGAAACTGTCGGCTTCGGCCCCGCAGCAGGGGCAGATCACCGGATCATCCGAAGGATAACCGTTCATTTCCGCGTCCCGAATCCATGGTGCATCAGGAATCATAGTCATGGCTGGCCTCCTCATATTTTCTGATCCCGGTCCGGAGTGCCTTCAGATCCTTTTCCATCCCGGAGAAAGTCTCCTTGAGCTCCTCGTACAGCTTCTCGTAGTCGTCCGCGAAGGACCGGATCGCATCGGATTCCGGCTGATCATCCATCAGCAGCGCGCCGTCTCTCAGGTTCTTCGGGATTTCATCAATCCTTTCGACCACGCAGCCAATCTCAAGCCTGGCTTCTTCCAACTGACGAACTCTTTCCCGTGCCCAACTGATCGTGCCCTTATCGATCGTGTAGCCCATTTTGATACCCTCCTTATTCAATTACCCAACTTTTCTGCCAGGGATTACCATCTCTTTCGGAAGCGGACGACGGCGCTTGTGCTTCTGCTTGATCGGAGCCGCCTCCTCTTTCTTCCGCTTGCTGTCCTCCCATTCGGTGATCATTTCTTCCGTAACGAAGAGCGGGCATCCATTGGCGCCCATCTGCCGCATGTACCGCCTTGCGGTGTCCTTTGATCCGCAGTGGTATCTCTCCACGATGTCATCTACGAAGAACAGCGTCCTGAGTGCCATCACCATCGCCTCCTTCCTGCAGCAGCTGGATCATGCCATTCGCAGCGCTCACGAATTCGGAAAGCTCCTTCAGCAGCCGATCCCGCAGCATAAAGCTGTCGATCTTTCCGTCCGCACCGTCCCGGATCGTGTCCTGCATCAGGCCTTTCAGATCTTTCATCTCGCTCTTCAGTGTCAGGATGGATCCCTCCAATCCGTAAGGCACCGGCTCGGGGACCATCCTTCCGTAGCTTTCCGGATACACAGTGCGCATCCAGGCATCCCATTTGCTCCGGTCCCCGAGGGCGTCGCAGATCAGCATCATTTCCTTGGGGCCTGGGATCTGCACTTCTTTCTCGATCCGGTAAATGGTGGAGGCGTCATATCCAATCCGCATCCCGAGCTCTTCTGCGCTGACATTCTTCGAATTCCGCCAGTTCCGCAGATCCATTCCTGAAAAAACAGCCATTTTGATACCCTCACTTTGTCGTACTTTTAATTAGGAAGCAGCGCGATACGCATCTATGTCCACAAGCTCATCCAGCGAGCACTCGAGGGCAATCGCGAGACGGATGAGAACGTCAAAGCTCGGCTTCCTCCGGCCTCGCTCAATATCACATAGGCTCCCCTGCTCAATCCCAACCTTTTTGGCGAGCGTGCCCTGCGACATTTCCTGCCGCTTTCGGATTTCCAGCACCTTAAGCATTCGATTTTCCTCCTCTCCGTAGCGTTCGGCTAAATTGTAGCATTTTGCTAATAGCTTGTCAATAGCGATTTGCTAATAACTTTTATTTGTTGTTAAATTAGCTGTTTGCTATAATGCAGATGAAGAAAAGAGGTTTTTTTATGAATAATCTACGTGCGCTTCGCGAACTTAGAGGCCTTAAACAGCTTGCTGTAGCAACGGATCTTGGAATTAAAAGCCCTGTCTCTATCAGTGAGTGGGAGACGGGCAGAAAGGGTCTTTCTGTCGAAAATGCCATCATGTTTTCCAAATATTATTGTGTATCGGTTGGCTGCATAGTTGGAACGGAACCTATCCCGGAAAACTATCCGGATCACGTTGCCCCTGTCATATATAATGAAGCAATCAGTACGTCCCAAAAGGTCGCAGAACGTCCCAGGGATTTCAAACCGACTAAAAAAGCCGCCCCGTTCACAGCGGAGCAGACTGCGTATCTGGAGGCAATGGAAGACAGGATTGCAGAAAAGGTCGCGGAGACCTTAAGAGAAGATTCATACTTGTTGAGAGAAACCGGAGACGCAACATAATACCTCTCCCTATCAAGAAGGAGGGATAGGCATGGGTTTCAGATATAGGAAGCAGATTAAGATTGCCCCGGGAGTCAAGCTAAACATAAGCAAATCTGGCATCAGTACATCAGTTGGAGGTCCTGGTGCGACCGTCAATTTCTCTAAGCGAGGCACCAGGACCACTTTCGGGATTCCAGGAACCGGGCTCAGCTACTCGAAAAACATTCCGCGCAGGAAGAGAAAGACTGTTGCCATAGACGACGGAGGCGCCTTTGAGAAGATGCGCATCCAGCAGGGCCTGTCCAGACGAATGACGAAAGAAGTCCGAAAGGCAATTCACAGGAAACCAAAGCGGTTCATCGGCATGTCCGACGAGGAAATCGTGCGGACTGTCCGGAAGAATCTTAGAAAGAGAACCATTCTGGCCGTAATCCTCGTGATTCTCGTCGCAATCTATCCTATATTTAAAGTTGTGAAGTGAGTGTTTGATTATGCTAAGTGAGAAGCAACAGCAGCTAAAGCTGCTCGAAAAAAACCGGAAGCCAGGGATAATAATCCGGCTGCCGGTCCAAAAAGAAAAATGCCGTCCCTGATCTGGGACGGCGCAAGGGCCCGGGTCATTGAATGATGGCGATTAAGGCTTTTTGCAGGACCGACGAGAAGTTGACGTGACGCTTTTCAGCTTCATCGTTCAGCCATTCCGGAATGGTCAGAGTCTTCTTCACGGATTTGGTGCTTCTTTTGTAAGCTAATGGATCGGTGACAATGATGGTCACAAAGCCACCTTCAGGGTCGATCTCCTTTGCATCCGACGCTTTTGGAGCCTCGATGCCTCTGTCCATTAAGGAGCAAAGATATCCTCCCAGAGCATCCGCAGCATTGGAGATTGCGTCCGCTATTGTCCCTCCTTCGCTGAAGCAGCCTTCCAGATCTGGAAACTCGACCCAGAATGAACCGTTTTCTTCATGCACAACAGCGGGATACGCAGTTTTCATCGGGATACCTCCTTTTATGATGTGCAGGATCGGGCCTCAGGTGAGGCCCGCCTGCTTAAGTAACTTGTTTAGCAGACCTTGCGGAAGATCCTTGTTGCCATGGACGGGAACCGAGATCGTTTTCTCGCCCTTGACCATGATGTAATGGCTTCCGGAGATCCTGTCCAGCATCCACCCCTCTTCCAGCAGTCGCTTCACAAGTTGTTTGCCAGTTAAAACCATTCTGCATCACCTCGTTTCACCTGGCTATATAACTATAACACGTATAATACGTATTGTCAAATGGCGAGTATAAAAAAAGACCCGCAATCAGGCGAGCCTTCATGCGGGACGAGATGATGCAGTAACTAAATAATAGTACTTCGAAATTTTGTTGTCAACAACAACATGATGTATCAGAACAGGAGTGGATTCCAAAATGCCGCGTGAAAAGCAACAGCACCTGAAGCAGCGTAAGGACGGGCGATACTGCGCTGTCTACAAGGGAAAGCAGTTCATGTCTTACGATGAAAAAGAAGCGCTGGCCATGCGGAAGGCGTATAAGGACGCTGTGGAAGGCGGCGATTATGTCGAGGAACCGACAACTGTGTTCGAGTATGCCTACGACTGGCTTCCCGTCCACAAGGCGTCCGTAGCAACGAATACATATAACGCGTACAAGAACTACTTGAACAAGCTGGTATCAAAGGTTGGCGCGATGCCCATGAAAGATGTCATGCCGTCGGACATCAAGGACGTGTACAATCTCTTTCTGGGCCAGTCGGCCAGCACGATCCGAAAGGCACGGATGCTCTACGTCGACATGTGGGACTGTGCGATCGAGGACCGGGTCGTCAAATTCAATCCATGCCGATCGAAGGGCGCGCGGCCGCATGACGGCACAGAAGGAACGCACAGAGCACTAACAAAGGAAGAAGATCGGCTGATCCTTGAGTGCCCGGCAGATCTGCGATTGGCCGTGCTCCTGATGCGCTATGCTGGGCTCAGGCGCGGTGAGGTGATGGCCTTCAACATCGATGACAATGTAGACTTCGAACGGGATATCGTGTCCGTAAAAACGGCCATACACTTCGAAGGAAACAAGGGCATCGAATCTGATCCGAAAACGGATGCCGGAAAGCGGGAAATCCCGCTGTTGAAGATCCTGGAGAAAGAGCTGAAAGACAAGCATGGGATGATCTGCCCGATGAAGCAGATTACTGCCATGACATCCAGTTCCTGGCGCTCTATGTGGAATCATTATAAAATGCAGCTGGAGGCGTATATCAACGGGTGCCCGCAGCGGAGATGGTTCCACAAAACGAAAGAATGGATCCGCGAGCATCCAGCCGAATGGAAGGAATATCAGCGCCGGTACAGGAAGGACCCAAATGACGCGGAGGCATACCGGATGCGAGAATGGAAAAAGGTCACAATCCGGCCCCATGACCTCAGACACAGCTACTGTACCATGCTCAGAGACGCCGGTGTCGACATCAAGCTCGCCATTCTCTGGATGGGCCACGCAGACGAAAAAATGATCCTCCGGATCTATGATCATCCCCCGGAAGACCGTGTTCAGAGGACCGTCAAAAACCTCAATCGGAGGGTCGTTCATATGCAAAATGATATGCAGAACAAAACATCGGCTCCTGCGAAGCTTGATAAATAAGCGCTTGAGGTTCTAATCATATCTTACATGGGGTTCAAGAGGCCGGAGGTTCGAATCCTCTCACCCAGACGCTTGAAACCCTCGGAGAATAAAGGCTCCGAGGGTTTTTTGTTGCCTTCGATCCTTGTGCATATTGAACGTAAATATGCAGAAAAAGGGGGTTTTCGGCAGTTTTTCATATGCAGAATGATATGCAGAAAAAGTGGCCTCACTCAGCCACTTTTTCCACGTCCGCATAGTCTGCGCGGACTTTCTCGCCTTCATACCGGCCCAGCAGGGAAATTGTTATTGTTTGATCATTCAGTCGGACAACGTGCCCCATTTCGCCGTAGGACCACCTGGGCGTGTGATGCGTAACGATTTTGCCGTTGTCTCTGATCTTTACCAGGCCGCCATTCCGGATGGTCCGGGAGGGATCTTCTTTTAGGATTTCTCCGCTCATTTCTTTTCACTTCCTACGCAGTGAAAATGATCGATCCCAGGAACCAGAGCCAAAGAAGATCCGGTCTCCCAGGCTACGTGGATCTGACCGGCATCGTCCACGTAGGTAATCGTCCCGCGGGTGCCGGGCCGGACGGCCTGTGCATCCTCCATGCCGTCGCACTCGATCCGGGTGCCGGTCGGATAGCACGTCCGGATGAGTTCTACCCACTTCTTGGACTTGTTCAGTGCTGCGCTGCGCATCATTCCTCTTCTCCCCTTCCCTTCATCTCTGTCCAGACATCCAGAAGATAGCTGGCGCGGACAAACAGCCCGCGCTCAGCCTCCAGCGCTTCTGACAGGAAAACGGATCCGTCAATGGTAGGATCTGCATTGAAGCGATCATCGGAACGAATGATTTCCTTCAGGATGTCCCTGGCACTCACAACGGAATTCGGAGCAATCATGTCAAACATCAGCGTCTCCCCTCTCTTTCAGAATCTCCCGGCAGGACCTAATCACCCAGGCATCGATCATGCAGTCCGCTGCACCAACCTTCCGGGTGTTGTAGCGTCTCCTGCCGCGGTCGCGGATCTCGCACTTCAGTTCTTCACTGCTCAGCCGGTTGTACCGGCGCTTAATTTCCATGTACTCCATGTCTCAGCCCTCCATATCTGTAACGTCGTCGCGGAAGTCGTAGCCGTCGTCCTTCCAGTTGTACATCCCCGTGCTGATATGGCTGGAAATGTCGATCCTCTTCGAGAATATCCCGTTGCCCTTGAAATCAACCGGGCAGACCCACCTGCCGTATATCCACTTCCCACCGGCTTTTTTGATCTCGTCCTTGACCTTGAACGTGTTGCCCGTCAGAACGTACCCAACACCGTCCTTGCCGCACCCGTGTTCCGCGAACCGAAATTCGAGTATCTTGCGATCAGCTTCGGCCCTTTCGGCGGCGATCTCGTCAGCATGCTCGGATTCATACTTCGCCCTCTCGGCGGCTTCCTTGGCCGCTTTCGCCTGCCGCCGGGACTCCAGCTTTGCCAGATACTCGGGCGTGTACTCTTTCACGACCTTTGCGACCGGACGCACGCCGGAGCCGCCGCAAGCGAAGCAAACCTTTCCGGTGTTGATCCACTTGTCCAGCGCGCCGTATCCGCAGCAGCGCGGGCAGGTGAAGTCGTGATAGATCTTCGTGCCGTTCTTGTCCATCCGAACGTACTTGATGAGGTCTGTCCTTGCCATCTGGGGCTCCTTCTCCCCGGGATTTGCCGCCCGGGGTCGGCAGTCAGTCAGCTCAGCCAGTTGCCGTATTCAGCCGCAGGAACTGGAACCGGAAGATCCGGGATCATCGGAGGCTTTGCCGGAGCGCGGCGGCGGCGCGGCCGGTCTCCGGTCTTCCGCTCCTCGGTCGGCTCAACCTGGGTGGCGGTGAAGAAGAAAGCTTCCTTCCGGAACATCTTCAGGCTCTCGGTCTCGTTCCCGTCCTGGTCCTTAATGACCATTTCGGAGCCCTTCCAGATCGGGAAGCGGGCCACCGCGTGCTCGCCCTTCTTCACGCTGTACCCCAGGCTCTTCCAGCAGGCGAAAGTGTGAATCGGTTCTGGCTCCTGGATCTCCTTCGTGGAGCCGTCAGGCAGCTCCATAGTCAGGGTCCGGCCTGTCGAGCCAATCACGCCAGCGTTCATAAGATCAACGCTCTGCCAGAAAATGATCATCGCGTTCGTCATCGTCAGACCTCCAATCCCCAGCGCTCCCAGGCGGCTGGCCCGCCCTCGTGCCTACTTCCCGGGCACAGTCTTATTATAAAATATGCGCATAGTTTTTGCAAGCATTATTTTGCCCTTTACATAGAAAAAATAAGCGGGGTTATTTCCCCGCTTTACGCATATCATCCCGGATCAGGCTTTTGACATATCCGGATTTGTTCCGTTTTCCTTTTTCATCAAGCCATTCCATCATTTCAACGTCCTCGGTATTCCCTTTGTTGAAAAAGATGGACATCCTTGAGACGTTGTCCTGCTGGTACCGCTTATCGTATTCAGCCTTCCTCTTTTTCGCCTCGTCACTTAGCTTCGGCACTCTTCCTCACCTTCCCAACGTAGGCGCCGGTACGGATACGGCGGTCCTGGTCGACTTCGTCTTCATCAATCAGCCAGTCCCGGCCAATCTTCTGCGCAGTTCTATAGCTGCCTCTCTGGCACTTGTGGCGGACATTGTCATGGTGTAAGCCGTTCCGCTCGGCGTATTCTTTAATCGAGATCAGAGCCATTGGGATACAACCTCCTTTTCGGAGATTGTATCCCGTTACCGGACTGATGTCAAGCTGTGAGATTCAGCGTATCGGACCCGCTTTGAAGGAAGTAGTCAGCATGTGCGACAACCGCATCGTACTTCTTTCCTGTCTTGTCGCCCATGAAGGAATCAACGGTCTGCTTTTCTTCCTGGGTCAGATCCTGGTACTTCTTTTTCCCAAAGGACGGCGGGAGCCAGTTCTTTCCTCTTGCCGCGAAGATGTTGAACTTAGCCAGCAGATCCATGTTCTTGAATTCGACATGGCAGGTGCCCTTCTTGTAGAAGGTCAGATAGAAATACTTGCTGTCGACCTTCGAGGCATTTCCGGTTTTCTGGACTTCCTCCAGAATGGATCTCAGGTCCTTTTCCGGAGTCCTGCCGCCGTCGAGGTAATTGAATACCTTTTCGATGTCCTGAAGCTTCTCCCGGACATTGTAAGCCCGGAACTCCGGCGCGTATTTCGAGCTCCAGCAGTCGTAGGCCCGGAGCGGTATGATTACCTTCTTATTCACTGCGAAGGCATCGTTCGTCCTCCAGCCGTTGAAATAGTGCCGGTTCTGCGCGTTTTCGTCCCAGTGCCATTTCCTGGTCCAGTCATCGAAGAGATTCATGATCGTGCTTTCCACGCCCTCGGTAACGTGGGCATTCATCTGGATCATGATTTCCTTGATATTGTAGTAGGAGAATTCGTAATCCTCCAGCTCGGCAACCTGATTGAACAGGTTCGTCCGGAGGTTGGTTGTCAGCTGATCTACAAACTGCGGGGATTCGAACAGCATTGACCAGTATTTGTGCCGGACGGCCTTTACCCAGGCGTTTTCGCTGGCCGCTTCGTTCTGGCCTACCATCGTCAGGCTCATGGCAGCAGAGCGGTTTCCTTGTGTATCGCTGATCATGTGGGCTACAGCACGATACTCCCGGATCAGCCGGATACCGCTCTCGACCTCGTAATTGTACCGGTCCACGATCGCTTCCACAAAGTCAGCCTTTGTCAGCGCTGCAGATTCCTCCGGAGTCATGTCGACATACTTGTGGCCGGGACGGAGGCTTTCCAGGACCAGGCTGTCGTCCAGATCCGCAGCGGGCGCTTTGTAGCTGATCATCGCCGTGGAGACGCCGGTTTTCCGCTCGGAGTCCAGGAATTCACCGTCAAGATACTCAATGCTGGCGCCTTTCAGCATGTCCACGAGCATTCCGCGCACGTTGGTGCAGGGATTCCGCAGCGTTTCGGCATTGCACAGGGCAACCAGCTGCCCTTCCGGCTTCAGCAGGGAAATGGCCTTCAGAATGTGCCTGGCCGCGTCTTCAAAGGGAGGATTCATGACGATCAGGGAATACCGCTTCATGGTCTGATAGGTCAGGAAATCGTCGTGGACCACGCGCAGCCCCTTATCCTTCAGGATCGCGCGGAGGTTCGGATCGATTTCGATGCAGTCCATATCCGGGGCCTTCCGGTTGTCCCAGTCGTTCACAGATTTTCTCCATGCCTGGATCACCGGCAGCGCCAGGTCTCCTTTCCCGGCGCTGGGCTCCAGCATGGTATCCACATAGCGGAAGTCGATCCTGTCGATCATCTTCCGGACGAGATGGGCGGGAGTCGGATAGAATCCGCTCTCCGCTTCCTTGCTGGAAACAAGATTCATCAGATCGGTCATTTTTACACCCCTTTCAGCATCCCCAGCATAAAAGTGGGGATTGTTATTTTGATCGGAACAAGGTGCCCTTCCAAATCGCGCTTTTCATCTAATCCTGCGAGACAGTCAATGATCGAATGATCGATAATGCGGATGTCTTCAGGATTATCCAGGCGAAGAAGGAATACCTTTTCGACATCCGGACTATCGACTCTCGTGCTATTGTGGTATATCCGCAGTTCGACACACACAAGGTCTTTGCAGATCCAGTCCGTGGCTCGTGCCCAAACTCCGCCATACCAGCCTTCGAAAAAAACGCGCACTCTGCACCCTCCTCTCAGCGGCCCGTAAAGCGGGCCGCAATGCTGTCCATCGTTTTCGTGTCGGCGCTGATCGCGTGATTCATCGCGCAGCGGACATCGTTGTCAGGATTCTCTGGAAGGGACTCGATCGCCGCGATGATCATCCTGTACGTGTTTGAGAACAGGCCGCGGTCATCGTCCTCGCCTTCCCAGGCAGCTGCGAGCTTTCCGTAGAAGAACCGCAGATTGTCCAGCTTCATCTCTTTCCAGGAACCTTTCTTCATCTTTCTGCCTCCTCTCAGCCACAGGAAGCGGCGTATTTCATATACATGTCGTAAACCATGGAACTGTGCACATAATCATGGCAGTGCTTTCCCCATTCCCGCTTTGCCCTTTCCATGTACGGCAGGATGCTTTTTGCTTCGCTCTCGAAGTATTCGCGGACCTCGCTGCGGTTGATCCCGTCAAGGACCTCGATCTCGGCGTGCTCCCGGTTCCAATCACGGGCCTGTGCTGCCTTTTCCCGGTCATTCACACAGCAGAAGATAGGCCAGAAGCAGACTTTGTATTTAGCGGTGCTGATCCGGCCGCTCTTGCTGATCTTGTTCAGGGAATAATCCGTTCCGCACCAAGAAAGATCCCCGGGAGAATGAGTGACAAAATAAAGCCCGTTGTCGTTCTTGAAGAAAGCGCCAGAAATGCGAACCACATCACCCGTCCTGATCTCACGTCCGTTCTTGTCCTTAATCATCTTTCCTCCTCCTCTCAGAACGCTCCATTAAAGTAGAAGATATCGTCATCGACCATGACAAAATCTTCATCTTCGGCCATGAAAACACCGGATTCGTCAGAACAGAGGCTCATCGCCTCCCGGATGTAGCCATAATCACCGGACTCGATCGCCTTTCTGACCAGCGCCACAACCCGCTCTCTCATCCTCGCTCCTCCCTTTCTCCCCCATCCGGGGCCCACGATCATTATACTATGCGCATAGTGTTTGTGTCAAGGAATAAATAAAAAAAGGTGCCGGTATGCACCGGCACCTGGCTTACCTTCGTTTTTTTCGCATTGCTTCCTGGTCGAGGAATTTGATCAAGGATAAGCTGCGGTACTTCCTGGCGGCCGCAGCAATCCGTTCTTTTTCCCTCTTGGCGGCAAATTCTGCATAATCCGGGCAGTCAGAATGACACGTAGATGTCCGCTTGGGACAAGCCCGGTCACAGGGATTTTTCATCCGATCTTCGCCTGCTCGATATGCAGCTCTTTTACAATTGCCTCAATCTGGGCTCTGGTTGTATCCTCGATTTTATCAGGGTCCACAATGTAGCCTTGCTTATGCAAAAGGTCTACAACGTATCGAAGTTTCTCCTGGCCCTGGTTACTATTATACAGCTGCTCAGCCGCATAGACCGCGGTTTTGATCGCGATCCGGAGCAACTCCATTTGATTCCCGCTTAACTTTTCTTTTGCTGTCGGGATGACGTAGCGCATCAGCAGTCCGAATAGCAGGGTTACCACCGACAGGATGATCGGTGTCAGATCGATTGTTGTACTTCCAAATTGTAGCATGGTTTCACTTCTCCTTTCGTTTCTTCTCAGCCCAGGCCGAGGAATTTTGTCATGATATACCAGCCTTTCCTGGCGCCGTGGTTCACCCGGCACCAGTTATCGGCATAC
>OCTW011619145.1_pt1 | contig 58548 bp, 47 predicted proteins | sample 1539671 | NCBI WGS metagenome assembly OCTW01 (sample SAMN02144230, study PRJEB22623) | gut metagenome | biome: sheep rumen | host: Ovis aries | place: New Zealand | reverse complement strand
ACCATGGACTGAGCTCCGACACTGAAATCCAATAACCGGAGGTAAAAAAATGATTTTAACGACATTGTCGAATCTGATTCATCAGACGGCATTCTTTAACATAACATGGGGCAACTTCGTCATGATCGCGGTTGCTTTCCTGTTTTTATACCTGGCAATCAAACATGATTTTGAGCCGCTGCTTCTGGTTCCGATTGCCTTTGGTATGCTTCTTGTAAACATTTATCCGGATATTATCGCAGCTCCCACCGTGGACGCAGCCGGGATTTCCCATGCCGGCGGACTGCTTTACTATTTCTACACACTGGATGAGTGGTCTATTCTTCCGTCCCTGATCTTTATGGGCGTCGGAGCAATGACCGATTTCGGCCCGCTGATCGCAAATCCGATTTCCTTCCTGATGGGCGCGGCGGCGCAGCTGGGTATCTATGTCGCTTATTTCCTTGCCATTCTCATGGGCTTTAACGGAAAAGCCGCGGCGGCGATTTCTATCATCGGAGGAGCGGACGGACCGACATCTATCTTCCTCTGCGGAAAGCTGGGACAGACGGCGCTGATGGGACCGATTGCGGTCGCCGCGTATTCCTACATGTCCCTGGTTCCGATTATCCAGCCTCCGATCATGAAACTCTGCACAACTGAAAAAGAGCGGAAGATCAAGATGGCACAGCTCCGTCCGGTTTCCAAGCTGGAGAAGATTCTGTTCCCGATCATCATTACCGTTGTTGTCTGCCTGATTCTGCCGACAACCGCTCCGCTGGTCGGTATGCTGATGCTCGGAAATCTGTTCCGTGAGAGCGGTGTGGTGAAGCAGCTGACGGAAACCGCCTCCAACGCACTGATGTATATCGTTGTTATCCTTCTGGGCACATCTGTAGGCGCTACCACCAGCGCAGAGGCATTCCTGAACGTAACAACGCTGAAGATTGTCGCTCTTGGTCTGTTTGCCTTTATGTTCGGAACTTTCGGAGGCGTCATGCTTGGCAAGCTGTTATGCGTCGTCACGCACGGGAAGATCAATCCGCTGATTGGTTCCGCCGGTGTTTCCGCGGTACCGATGGCCGCCCGTGTCTCACAGAAGGTCGGCTCAGAGGCAGATCCTACCAACTTCCTTCTGATGAATGCGATGGGACCGAATGTTGCGGGCGTTATCGGTACGGCTGTAGCGGCAGGTACCTTTATGGCAGTGTTCGGAGTGAAATAAACGGTCTGCCTTTTGGCGGAATTTTTGCCGGCTCTGCCGGCTGCATCAGTTGTCAGACATATTTTAGAAGGGAGATAACAAATGGGTGTAAAAATTATGGAAACCATCCTCAGAGATGCACACCAGTCCCTGATTGCGACTCGTATGCCGACTGAGGAAATGCTTCCGATTGTAGATACCATGGATCAGGTCGGATATCACGCTGTGGAGTGCTGGGGAGGAGCTACCTTTGATTCCTGCCTGCGTTTCCTGCACGAAGATCCGTGGGACCGTCTTCGCAAATTAAGGGACGGCTTCAAGCACACAAAGCTACAGATGCTGTTCCGCGGCCAGAATATCCTGGGATATAAGCCGTATGCCGACGATGTCGTAGAGTATTTCGTACAAAAGTCCGTTGCCAACGGGATTGACATCATTCGTATTTTCGACTGCATGAACGATCTGCGCAATCTGCAGACCTGTGTAGATGCCGCAAAGAAGGAAAAAGGTGCGGAGGCTCAGGTAGCCCTGTCCTATACCCTGGGCGATTCCTACACACTGGATTACTGGACTTCCAAGGCAAAAGCCATCGAGGAGATGGGGGCGGATTCCATCTGCATTAAGGATATGGCCGGCCTTCTGATGCCTTATCAGGCAACCGAGCTGGTAAAGGCTCTGAAAGAGACCACAAGCCTTCCCATCGAGCTTCACACACATTATACATCCGGTGTCGCTTCCATGACCTATCTGAAAGCCGTGGAGGCAGGTGTGGATATCATTGATACCGCTATATCCCCGTTCGCGCTTGGAACCTCTCAGCCGGCGACAGAGGTTATGGTTCAGACCTTCAAGGGTACGCCGTATGATACCGGACTGGACATGACGCTTCTGGAGAAGATTGCGGATTACTTCCGTCCGTACCGCGACGAGTGCCTGGAGAACGGGCTGCTGAATCCCAAGAACATGGGTGTGAATATCAAGACGCTGGTATACCAGGTTCCGGGCGGAATGCTTTCCAACCTGACCAGCCAGCTGAAACAGCAGCACGCGGAGGACAAGTTCTATGATGTTCTGGAAGAAGTTCCAAATGTAAGGAAAGACCTTGGAAATCCTCCGCTGGTAACCCCGTCCTCACAGATCGTTGGAACACAGGCTGTGTTCAATGTTATCATGGGCGAGCGTTACAAGATGATCACAAAGGAAACCAGGGATGTGCTGGCAGGAAAGTACGGCGCCACCACCGATCCGGTCAATCCGGAGCTGCAGAAGAAGGCTCTTGGCGACGAGAAGCCGATTACCTACAGACCGGCCGACGATCTGAAGCCGCAGCTGCCTGAGATGGAGAAGGAGGCGGCTCCTTATAGAAAGCAGGATGAGGATGTTCTTTCCTACGCCCTGTTCCCGCAGGTAGCGGTCGATTACTTCAAGTACAGAGACGCGCAGGACACAGGCGTGGACGCCACAAAGGCGGACAAGGAGAATAAGGCATATCCTGTGTAAGGGAACGGATAAAACCAGATTCCTTTTAATAGAAATAAAAAAGAGCTTCCTAATCGAAGCAAGGCTCCTGAATAGTAAAGATTCAGGAGCCTTTTTTACGTTAAAAGTCATGAATTTTATTAACAACCGAAACACTAAGCCCGGATTGCCATCACAAATATACTGTCTGATTGATAGTTTAGAAATCTTCCGGAGTTTCCTTTCTCATGTTGTTTTTGTTTTGCGATAATGCGTTTCTGGCCTTGTTGTACAGGCGGTTGATCTGGCGCACCAGACGGATCAGGTAGCGCAGAATCGGTTCGGTGGTGATGGAGAACACCACAAACAGCATGATGCACCGCATGGACATTCCGGTAATTCCGAACAGATCCCGCAGGAATACCAGACAAAAGACCATCCCGGCCATACAGATCCAGATGATGATGTACTTGTAAATATTCATCGGCTTGATAATTTCATGCAGAATCATAAAGCCGACGATAGCCATCAGGATGGCGCAGGCGGTGGAAATATCCACAGAGCTGACGTCGAAAACCTCTCCGAAAACAACCAGGGAAGCGACTACGATAAAGTCTGTTAAAGCCGCGGGCATGGCGCGCAGAAGCACATTATTCATAAATTTGCCGCGGATCAGATCCCGGTTTGGCAGCTGGGAGAGCAGGAATCCCGGAAGGCCGATGGTAAACATACTGATCAGTGAAATCTGCGAGGGCTTCAGCGGGTAGCTGAAGCCTACGGCTATGGAAAAGATCGCCAGCAGCAGGGAGAAAATGTTCTTGGTAAGGAACAGGCTTCCGGACCTCTCCATGTTGTTGACTACCTGGCGTCCCTCCATGACAATTTCCGGCATGTGGCCGAAATCATTATCCAACAGAACCAGCTGGGAGGCCTGAGCCGCGGCGTCACTGCCGGCGGCCATAGCGACCGAGCAGTCTGCGTCCTTCAGGGCAAGAACATCGTTGACACCGTCTCCGGTCATGGCGACGGTATGTCCTGTCTCTTTTAACGCGTGAACAAACTGCCGTTTCTGCGCCGGTGTGACACGGCCGAACACGGTATATTTATTGACGGCCTCCCGCAGATCTTCCGGCGTCTCCAGAGTGGAAGCGTCGATGTACTGGTCTGCGTTGGCAATGCCTGCCTGGGTCGCTACCTCGGAAACGGTAACCGGGTTATCTCCGGAAATTACCTTAATGGCAACCCCTTGTTTGGCGAAGAAACGGAAGGTTTTGTCTGCATCCTTCCGGATTTTATTTGCGACAACGATCAGCGCGTAGGGGATAACCCTGCCGGTAAGGGCGGTTCCGTCCGGCTTTCCCTCGTATTTCCCAAACACGAGAACACGATAGCCCTTTTTTCCCTGTTCCTCGATGGCTTCCCGGTAGGTGTCGTAATCCTGGCGGAGAATAAACTCCGGTGCGCCAAGCACATAGCTCCCTCCGGAAAAGGAGACGGAGCTGTATTTATACGCAGATGAAAAGCCAGTCACGCCGGTGGGAACCGACCCGGAGGTATTGGTGAAGTAAGCCTTCATAGCTTCCATGGTAATATTGTCCGCCTGCTGTGCGGAAGCAAAATCTCCCAGAAGCTCATCCAGCGGGAGGGCAGGGGAGTCCGCTTCATAGGGGGGAAGCTTGATGACCTCCTGAACAAGCATTTTGTTTTCCGTGATGGTTCCGGTCTTATCTACGCACAACACGTTGACCCTTGCCAGTGTCTCAATGCATTTCATATCATGAACCAGTACTTTTTTGGTGGACAGCCGGATAAAGCTAACCGCTAAAGTTACGCTGGACAGCAGGTACAATCCTTCCGGAATCATGCCGATGACGGCGGCGACCATGGATGTCACGCTGTCCTTCAGTGTGTTTTCCTGCTGGAAATAACCCTGATAGAAGAGCAGAATGCCGATCGGGACGATCATAATCCCGGCAAACATGACAATGTGGTTCAGGGAGCGGATCATTTCCGACTGCTCGCCTTCTCTGGATGCCTTTGCCTGGATAGTCAGCTTATTGATGTAGGAATCAGGGCCTACCTTTTCCAGTCTGGCATAGCAGGTTCCGGAAACAATAAAAGAACCGGACATCAGGTGGTCTCCCGGATTTTTCCGGATCTCGTCCGACTCACCGGTCAGCAGGGATTCATTTACTGCGACAGAGCCCTCCACCACAACGGCGTCAGCGGGAATCTGGTTTCCGGCGTGAAATACGACAATGTCGTTCAGAACCAGGTGCTCGGCGGCGATTGTTTTTTCTTTTCCGTTCCGGACGACCGTTGCCTTGGGCGCATTCAGAACCGTCAGATTATCCAGCACATTTTTTGCACGCAGCTCCTGAACAATACCGATCAGAGAGTTCGCGATAATAATCGGGAGAAAAGAGAGATCCTTAAAGGAATTCACCAGAATCAGCAGAATGGAAATCAGCAGAAAAATTCCGTTGAAATAAGTCAGGATATTGCTTTTTATAATATCTTTTGTGGATTTGGAGGGCGCTTCAACCGAAACGTTTCCCCAGCCGTTTTTCCGGTAATAAACAACCTGCTCTTTTGTCAGACCGGTGTGATAATCCGAATGGATTTCATCTACCGGATGCCGTTCGGGCATGGTCGGATTCAGAATAGCTTTTTTTCTGCGCCTGGAAGGCATAATCGTACACTCCCCTTTGTATTCCTTCGTGACATTTTTTATGAAAAGCCCGATCTTATCGGACGAAAACTGCGATTGTAAACTGGCAGTATGTAAACCTAATCATACCAGATCAGCAATAAAAATAAATAAAATTATGATGAAATATTTGTTACTTTTACATGTGCTTTGCATGTGATCCGATGTCCGCTAAATGCCTCATACAGAATCAGAGGTTATTGATCTGCCTCCCGGATTCCGGAAATATCCGGTCTGCTCATCATGGAGTAGTTGGTGTAATATACGACAAATCCGGGTTTTCCTCCGGTCGGCTTTTTCAGGTTTTTGCGCAGGGTATAGTCAATTTCTACCTTGGGCGCGTTTTTTCCCTTGGAATAGTAGGCGGCAAGTCTCCCAGCCTCCTCAAAGGTACGGTCCGGAAGTTCTTTTCCCATGGCTTTTACAATAACGTGGGAGCCCGGCATATCGTTGGCGTGGAACCACCAGTCACCGCCGGAGGCAATATGGAAGGAAACTTCTTCATTCTGATAATTGTTTTTTCCCACATACATATCAAATCCGTCAGAAGAGATGTAGTGGAGGGGAGAGGAAACAGGCTTATTTCCCCTCTTTTTTCCCTGAGTATGACGGCGTATGTACCCGGAATCCTCCAGTTCCTGACGGATCTGTCCCAGATCGCTTTCCGTGCGTGCGAGATCCAGTGAGGTCAGAATACTTTCCAGGTGAAGAATTGTTTCCTGTGTCTCCTTTATTCTGCTGTCCAGGGCTTCTGCCGTGCGCTTCAGCTTCCCGTACCGGTCAAAATAATGCTGCGCGTTTTCGCGTGCGTTTTTCGTCGTGTCAAGAGGAATGCGTACCATTTTGCCGGTGTTGTAGTCCTCCGCTTCCAGGACATCTGCGCCTTCCTGGAGCGTATATCCGTAGGTATTCAGCAGTTCGCCGAAAATTCTGTATTTGTCCCGCTTCTCCGTGTCCTTCCTCTGTTTTTCCTGAAGATTCAGAGTGCGGACATTTCGTTCCAGAATTGTGTTCACAACCTTCCTCAAATCCGTGGATTTCTGGCGTATTCGGTTCACACGGTCTCTTTCTTCATAATAACACTGCAGAAGTCCGGACATGGAAGAACAGGAAGCCTCCCTCATATCCTTAAACTGAAGCATCCGGAAAGCAGAAAATTCCACGGGGCTGTTGTTTTTATCATAGTAAACAACCGGCTTAAAATCGCCTTCCCGGACATCCTCCATAAGCCGCGCAAAGGTATGGTACAGGTGTGTTCTGGCGGGGGCATCCAGGGCTTCTGCCGCGAGACCTCCGTCTAGGGATGCGCGGACGCAAACCTCTTCGGCCATGACATAGGAAAAGCCGGTAAATGATCCGGCGACAGCCTTCGCCAGAGACAGTGGCTTATCAAAAACCGCGGAGTTGAAAACTTCCTCTGAGACAGAGAGAGGATCGCATTTATGCTGGGTTTCCGGGATGAAGTAGTGCCTTCCGGGCAAGACTTCACGTACCGAGCTTGTGCGGAAGCTGACATGCCTGGCGGAATCCAGAATCATATCGGTGTCATCTGTCAGAATCAGATTGCTGTATTTTCCCATCAGCTCCAGAATCAGACGGTACTGTTTCATATCGCCAAGCTCGTCACGGTGTTCCAGGCGGAAAACAAGTATCCGTTCCAGACCGGGCTGTTCTACCGCAAGAATTTTTCCGCCTCCTATATATTTACGCAGCAGCATGCAGAAATTCGGCGCTGTCAGAGGCGCGATCCGGTTCTTTTCTGTCAGATAGGCAAGCGGGAGAGCAGCACTGGCAGAAAGAAGCAGCCGGTATTGTTTTCCGTTATTTTTTACTGTAAGCAGCAGAGCGTCTGACTCCGGCTGGATTATTTTAGCAAGATACCCCCCTGTAAGAGCATCCGAAAATTCTTTCCGAAGACAGGCGACCGTAAAACCATCAAAAGCCATTCTATGTTCCTCTTTCCCGATAAATCGTTTGAATAGAACTACTATAACACGGTTTGGATAATTGTTCTAACTGTCTGCTCTATCCGCTGGTAATTTTGCTTTGGTACTCGCCCGGTTTCATTCCGGCAAACCTGTGAAAAGTCCGGGAAAAATGTCCAAAGACAGATACATGCAGGAATATTTCAAGAAAATCGCATATACTGTTACTATAGATAACAACAGGGGAAACCATAGTCAGCGGAAAACCGGGAATTTCAGTTCTTAAGATCCGGGATAAAGACCGGAAAGCATAAAGCGTTTCCACATGTGTGAAGGAGATTGCCCTCATGGAACAAGAGGAGAAAAGCAAGATGTCGGACAAAAAGACAAATAAGCAGAACATGGCGGCAGAATCCATTCTCGGAAGAATGTCTCTGGAAGATAAAATTGCACTTTGTGAAGGTGCCTCTTTCTGGAAAACAAAAGCCTTTGAGAAGTATGGCATTCCGGCAATGTTCCTGTGCGACGGGCCTCACGGATTAAGAAAACAGGAAAAAGAAGGCAGGGCTGACATGCTGGGAGTCAACGAATCCAAGAAGTCTACCTGCTTTCCTGCCGAGGTTACAACAGCATTGAGCTGGGATCCGGAGCTGGCAGAAAAAATCGGAAAGGCGGTCGGCGAAGAAGCCTTGGGTCAGGGGGTAAATGTCGTACTTGGTCCGGGTGCAAATATCAAAAGAAATCCACTATGCGGAAGGAACTTTGAATATTTCAGTGAAGATCCTGTCCTCTCCGGTGAGATGGCGGCAGGCTTTATCAAAGGCGTCGAGTCAAACGGCGTCGGATCAAGTCTCAAACATTTTGCGGCTAATTCCCAGGAAAAATGCCGCTTTAATTCAAACAGCTTCATGGATGAGCGCACCCTGAGAGAACTCTATCTGCCTGCCTTTGAGACGGCAGTGAAAAAGGGGCATCCTTTGACTGTCATGAGTGCATATCCAAAATTGAATGGTATCCATTGCAGTGATAATAAGAAATTGCTGTCGGACATTCTCCGTGATGAGTGGGGCTTTAAAGGTATGGTTGTGACAGACTGGGGAGCGATGAATGACCGGATCGAAGGCTTCAAGGCCGGATGCGATCTGAATATGCCCGGAGGAAGCGATTACATGAGGAAAGACTGTGTACGCGCGGTTCAGAATGGCACCCTTTCGGAAAAAGACATCGACAACTGCGCAGGACGTATTATAAAGCTTGCTCTTAGTACGGATAAAATCAGAAAGAAATATGATTCCGAACGAAGGAAATTTGTAGATGAGAAAACCATTTATACGGATCATGATAAGCTGGCATGCGAAGCTGCGGAACAGGGGGCAGTACTTCTTAAGAATGAGAAACATATCCTTCCGCTTTCAGAGAAAGAGAAGGTCGCTGTCATCGGATATATGGCGCATGACATGCGCTATCAGGGTGCCGGATCGAGCCATATAAATGCTTTTCAGGTCAGCCAGCCAGACTCGTATCTGAAGAATGCGTTCTTTACAGATGGTTGTGACGAAAAGGGCTATACAACGGATGAAATGATTGCCGATGTGAGGAAAACGGCGTTGGAAGCGGACAAGGCTGTGGTTTTTGCCGGTCTTCCCGGAAATTATGAGTCTGAGGGATTCGACCGCATGGACATGAGGATGCCGGAAGGACAAAACCGTATGATTGAAGCTGCAGCAGAGGCGAATGCCAATACCGTGGTCGTGCTGCTGTGCGGCAGCGCAGTAGAATGCCCATGGGCAGACAAGGTTAAGGGAATCCTCTACATGGGTTTGCCGGGACAGGCAGGCGGCAGGGCAATCGCAAATCTTCTCTATGGCAGGGTAAGTCCCTCCGGCAGACTGGCAGAGACATGGCCGGTGCGATATGAGGACTGTCCGTCGTCATCCTTTTACGGTAAGGAAAAGGATGCACTCTATCTGGAGGGGATTTATTCGGGGTATCGCTATTATCAGAAGGCGGCGACAAAGGTGCGCTGGGCGTTCGGCTATGGACTCTCTTATACGAAATTTTCCTATTCAAAGCTGAGGATTGAGAAAATACAAAAGGAGGCAGGCAGTCCTCTGTTCAGGGCAAGCCTGCATGTATGCAACACAGGGGAGGTGAAAGGAGCGGAAACTATCCAGGTCTATATTGAAATGCCGCAGGACGGCATTCACAGACCCATCCGGCAGCTGCGGCATTTTAAGAAGGTGAGGCTCGAACCGGGAGAGGAGAGAGAAGTCGCATTTACATTGGATCACCGTGATTTTGCCATATGGCAGAATGGCTGGACAATTCCTTCCGGATCCTACATGATTGCCGTCGGAAAGAACTGCGAGGAGATCTGCCTCCGGGAGCAGATTGCTTTAGAAGGAGAAACGGTGACAGCGCCTGTATGGCAGAAAGAAAGCTGGTATCAGACATGTGCCGGCGTTCCGGAGGAAAAAGATCTTGAGTCGGCTCTGGGCGGAAAAATCTACACTGAAACGCCTGCTAAAGGTTCCTTCACAATGGATAATACGGTCATAGAAATGAAAGACAGTTCACTTCTCATGAAGATTTTGTATAAGGCGATTGAGTTTACGGTCGCAAAAGGCTTTGGCGGTAAAAAGGATTATGAGAATCCGGAGTTCAGAATGCTTATGGCATCTTCCGCGGGAAGCCCGTTGCGGAGCATACAGATCTCCGGAGGCATCAAGGGAGGCCTCATGAAGGGTTTGCTAGAAATGGCAAACGGCCATTTCTTTAGAGGAATCCGGGAGATCATCACGGGATGAAAAGAAATACCGAAAAGAAATATCCAGGGAGAAAATTCATCTCTGCTATTGCAAAAATGAAAAACAGTGTTATTATAGTAAGGCAAGTTTAACAGAATATTTTTTACAAGTGCAGAAATGCTGGTCAGAAGGATCGGAGTTTCTGATAATAGGGAAACAGGTGAAAGACCTGTACTGTCTCGCAACTGTAATTGGATGTGTCCGCTGGTTATCCACTGTCTTTAGGGATGGGAAGGAAGCGTGCCGCAAGAAGCCATAAGTCAGGAGACCTGCTTGTAAATCATGTCAAAGTGGTCACGGTGTATGGCTTTTTGACAGCAAATCATTTCTGTCTTTAAAGGGCAGGTATCTTTTGCGTGTTTAAATGTCAGAGATCGTTTCTACGGAAACGGTCTTTTTCTTTTGTCTTAAAAAAGAGGGGGTGCCATGAAAAAGTATCTGATTGGGAGAATTCTTTTTATCATTCCGATTATGTTTTTTCTATCGCTGTTTACCTTTGCCCTTACCTATCTGTCGCCTTCCGACCCGGTCACTCTTTATTATGACAGGCTCGGAGCAAAGCCCGACAAACAAATGGTCGAGGAAACCAAAGAAGAGATGGGGTTGAACGACCCGTTTCCGATTCAGTATGGACGCTGGCTGAATCGTGCCGTGCATGGAAATCTGGGTACATCTTATTACTACAAAACATCTGTCTGGAGTGAAATGACCAGCCGTCTTCCGAACACGGTCATTCTGACTGTCTCTACCGTTGTGCTTACCATACTGATCGCTGTACCGCTGGGAATCCTGTGCGCCGTCTTTCAGAATAAATGGATTGACTATCTGCTGCGTTTTATCTCCTTTCTGGGGGTGAGCATGCCCAGCTTCTGGGTCGGTACGCTGCTGATGTATTTATTTGGAGTAAAGCTGAAGGCGCTTCCGATAATGGGATCGGGAGACCTGCGTCATCTGATTCTTCCTGCGGCAACGCTCTCTTTCTGGATGGTTTCGCTCTATGTGAGAAGGCTGCGCGGCAGTGCGTTGGAAGAAATGAACAAGGATTATCTGAACGGAGGACTGGCAAGGGGGCTTTCCAAATGGCATGTGATCTGGCATCAGATTCTGCCTAACTCTCTGTTATCTGTGATTACCATGTTTGGCATGTCGATCGGCTCTCTTCTTGGGGGCGCGACGATTGTGGAGACGATCTTTGAATGGAAGGGAATTGGAAAGATGGCTGTTGACGCGATATCCGTGAAGGATTATCCGATTATCCAGGGCTATGTTCTCTGGATGGCGATAATCTATGTTACGGTCAACCTGATCGTGGATCTGTCTTATCAGTTTCTGGATCCAAGAATCCGGCTGGGAGGAAGGAAAGGATGAAATATTATGTACAAAGAGCGCGCAGCAGTCCGCAGTTTATCGTTCTCTTCCTTCTTGCAATTTTGCTGGTTCTAATTCCGGTTTTTGCTCCATGGATTGCGCCTCACGATCCGATAGCCAATGATTATGCCAATTCCATGATCTCGCACAGCAGGGAGTTTCCGTTAGGAACAGACCAGCTGGGGCGCTGTATTCTGTCCAGACTGGTCTGGGGAGGAAGAACTTCCCTGTTAATTGTCTTTCTGGTTGTGGCGATCGTTTCTGTTCTCGGCATCCTGCTGGGGGTCACAGCAGGCTTTGCGGGAGGATGGACGGATAACATTTTGTCCAGGGTGACGGATATTGTGATGGCTGTTCCATCCATGGTTTTTGTCATTGCACTGGTTACGGTTCTCGGCCCGGGGCTCTGGCACACTGTACTTGCCATGGCACTGGTCGGATGGACTGAAAATTTTCGGGTTTCCAGAGCCCTGGTGCTTTCGGAAAAGGAAAACCATTATGTAGAGGAAGCCAGGCTTGGCGGATTGAAGAAAAAAGACATGATCTTCCATGTCATTCTGCCAAATGTAGTTCCGTACCTTCTTGTCAATATCACACAGGATATCGGTTCCAATCTTCTTACATTAAGCGGTCTGTCCCTATTGGGGCTGTCTTCTCAGCCGCCTGTTCCGGAATGGGGCTTTATGCTCAGTGAAGGGAGAAAATTTATACAGTCTGCCCCATGGCTGATTTTCTGGCCCGGCATGGTGATTGTTATCCATGTCATTGTTTTCAATCTTTTGGGCGACAGCCTTAGAGATATATTAGATCCTCGTTTTGAAAAGCAAAAAAAGAAAGGCAGGAGATTAAAAAAATGGCTCGAAACAAATTAATTGCATTTACCTGTGCTGCCGTAATGGCATGTACTCTTTTCGCCGGGTGCGGATCTTCTTCAGCAGGAAATTCCCAGGATTTATCCGTTTCACAGAACTCTGCTTCTGTTTCGGCTTCTTCCATATCGAAAGAAACCGAAACCACTGCTGCTTCCGGAACCGGTGACAGTGCTTCCACAGCAGGCGAGAAACATCTGAACGCGGCGCTTTACTGGTTTGGAACCAGTCTGGATCCCGCCACAGAATATGACGGGTGGACAACCTGCCGTGCAGGAATTACGGAGACGCTGGTTACTGTTGATAAGAATTATGAGCTTCAGCCCCTTTTGGCCGACAGCTGGAAGCAGACGGATGATACGACCTGGGTGTTTCACATCCGTGACGGTGTGACCTTCCAGGACGGAACGCCGGTGGATGCTGCCGCCTGCAAGGCATCTCTGGAGCGGGCTATGCAGGTTCAGGAACGCGCAGTAACCGCAGCCAAAATAGACACCATTGAGGCAGACGGACAGAATCTGACCATTAAGACCACGGAACCCTTCGGTGCTTTTCTGGCCAATTTGTCGGAGCCTCTCTACTCTATCATAAAGGTAGGGGATGATCAGGATTACGCAAATAAGCCGATCGGAACAGGTCCGTTTATGGTAACGGATTTTACGGTGAATGAAAAAATTGACGAAGTGAAATACGACGGGTACTGGAACGGAGCTTCCGATATTGATTCCATTACGATAACCTGCATTGAAGATGACAGCACCAGGGGACTGGCTCTGCAGTCGGGCGAGCAGGATATTGTGCAGAGAGTTGCTTCTACCGACATTGACACCTTTGCAAATGACAGTGATTATCAGGCTCTGAATACGACTGGCGCGCGAATCCGCCTGCTGCTTCTGAACCAGTCAAATGAAGCTCTGAAGGACGCAAATGTCAGGAAAGCTCTTGCGGATTGCATTGATTATGATTCGCTTGTAAGTATTCTGGGGTCGGGAGTTACTGTGGCAGGTGCTCCGTACCCGGCATCCGCGCCCTATGGATATGACGATCTGGACAAACAGACCTATAAGCCGGATGAGGCGAAGAGTCTGCTGGAACAGGCCGGATACAAGGACAGTGACGGAGACGGAATTGTTGATAAAGACGGCAAAAATCTTTCCCTGAAGATCACTTATTCTATGGGGGATTATACAACGATGCTTGAGGCGGTGCAGTCTATGGCAAAAGAAGCGGGAATTGATATCCAGCTGAATCTTTCAGATGATACTACAGAATCTGAGAAAAATAAGGATTATGATATTCTTTGTACAAACTGGCAGTGCCTTTCCACCGGCGACCCGCAGTGGTTCCTGGATCAGCTTTACAAAACTGACGGGCCGGATAATTCCATGAATTACAGCAACACAGATCTGGATCAGATTATTTCTAAACTGTCTAATACGTTTGACACCGATGGGCGGCAAAAACTGACGATTGACGCAGAAAAAATTCTTCTCCAGGATACCGCGAGCATCTGGCTGGTTGGTGAAAAAAATTACGTTGTGGCAAACAGCAAGGTACAGAATATAACACCTTATCCGATTGATTATTATTTTATTGATAACAAAATGTCGATAGACTGACGTTCTATTGACGGAGAAATCACTCCGAAGGGAAGAGCATTCTCCCTGCATGCATTTTATCGTGCAGGGAGATTCTTTTTCCGGACAGCAGTCTGTTATGGCGATACGATGGGGAGGAGTTTATGGCTATTCTGGAACTGAAGCATATTTCCCTTACTTATGACGGCATCAGAAATATTCTTGACGACATTTCATTTTCTGTACAGTCCGGAGAAATCATCGGAATTGTCGGAGAGAGCGGAAGCGGAAAATCAACCCTGCTTCATGTGATTCTCGGCCTGATTCCGGATGGATCCGTTACAAAAGGGGAATGTTTTCTGTTCGGACGCAGCGCTTCAGAACGGAAGCGCAGAGAATTAAAAAAGCTGCGCGGAGAAGAGGTCGCCATGATCTTTCAGGATACCGGGCGTTATATGAATCCTATTTCGCGGGTCGGAGCCCAGTACAAAGAATATCTGACAGCCCACGGGTACAGAGGCAGGAAAAAATGTATTGAGAAGGAAAAGGAGATGCTAAGCCGGGTTCATCTGAAAGACACAGAAAGAATTCTGCATGCGTATCCCTTTGAATTATCCGGGGGCATGCGTCAGAGGGTCGGTATTGCCATGGCTATGAGCCTGAAGCCGAAACTTCTGCTGGCCGATGAGCCTACCAGCGCGCTGGATGTTACGATGCAGGCTCAGGTAGTATATGAAATGATGGAGCTGCGCAGAAAATACGGAACCTCTATCATTCTTGTGACACATAATATCGGTGTCGCAGCGTGTATGTCAGATAAGCTGGGTATTATGCAGAACGGAAAGCTTGTGGAGTGGGGGAATACTGGGGATATTATTTCCAGTCCTCAGACAGAGTATACCCGTACACTTCTTGATTCTGTGATTGAAATTGATGATGAAAGGATGACAGGAAAAAATGAGTGATGCACTGCTGGAAGTGAGTCATCTGTCCAAAAGCTTTGAATCCGGAAGTCATGAGAAAGGAATGATTCCTGCTGTTCGTGACGTAAGTTTTCATATAAACCGCGGGGAATGCCTAGGAATTGTCGGAGAGAGCGGGTGCGGGAAAAGTACCCTGGCCAGGCTGATTACTCTTTTAACACCGGCTGACAGTGGGAAAATTCGCCTGAACGGGTCGGAATATATGCACAGCAAAGACAAGGGCAGAGGGATATACCGGCAGATTCAAATGGTTTTTCAGGATCCTTTTTCCGTGTTTAGCCCGCGAATGCAGATTGGAACATTTCTTGAAGACGGGCTGGTTTATTATCAGCTGATGACGCGCAGAAAGGCGGCGGAAGAAGCTGTAAAACTGATGCGGATGGTTGAGCTCCCAGAGGAACTGTTAAACCGTTTTCCGCACCAGCTCAGCGGAGGCCAGCTGCAGAGGGTGGTAATCGCAAGGGCTATCTCCATTCATCCGTCTCTGATCATCCTGGATGAAGCGACGAGCGCCCTGGATGTTTCTGTTCAGAAACAGATCCTGGAGCTTCTGGTACGTCTGAAAAAAGAACAGAAGCTGACCTATCTGTTTATCGGGCACGATCTGGCTGTGGTTCGGAGTATTTCGGACAGAATTCAAATTATGTATGCGGGCTCGGTTGTAGAAGAACTTCGGTCAGAAAATCTGAAACAGGCTGTTCATCCCTATTCCAGAGAACTTTTGGATTCTATTTTCTCAGTTCGTGACCGGCATACCGAAAGAATTCAAGTAAAAACATTAAGTCTGGCGGATGCGGGTTATGAGGCTTGCGGATGCCAGTACCGCAGGAGATGCCCCTGTGCCATGCCGGTCTGCGCGGAAAAAGTTCCCGAACTGACAAAAGCCGGGCAGGAGCCTGGACATACCGCTGCTTGTTTTTTAGTGTCCCGCTAAAAATGCCCGCATTTTCGCATTTTTCCATCTGTGATTATCGTTGACGCTTCTCCCGCACCTGTCTTATAATATCTCTGAATGTGAAAACACAGGAGATTATGATTTATGATATACAGTATGACAGGTTTCGGCCGTTCGGAGCTGCAGAATGAGAGGCATAAATTTACTGTTGAGGCGAAGTCCGTTAATCACAGATATCTTGAGCCTTCTATTCGCTGCCCCAGGCGGCTTTCTTCTTTTGAAAACAATATCCGAAATATCGTAAAAGAGTATGCGTGCAGAGGAAAAATAGATATTTCTGTTTCCTTCGAGGATTATACCTGCTCCAATCTTCACCTGAAGTATAATGAGGAGCTTGCGTCCCGCTATGCAGAGTATGCCGCTGAAATAGAAAAAAAGTTTCTTCTCCCTAATGATCTGACTGTTTCCAAACTGATGTCCTGTCCGGAGGTTCTTACGATGGAAGAAGAAGCTACGGATGATACGGAGCTGTGGGAAGAGTTGGAGAAAACTCTCAGGGATGCTTTGGAAAAATTCCGCCAGTCCAGAAATACGGAGGGAACGCATTTGCAGCAGGACCTTCTTGGAAAACTTGATGGTATGGAAGAAAATCTGAATCTGCTGATCCGTCGTGCTCCTGGTATTCTGGAAGATTATAAGGCAAGGCTCCGGGAGAAAACAAAGGAGCTTCTGGAAGATGCCCAGATGGATGAAAGCCGGATCGCCGCGGAGGTCATTTTGTTTGCGGATAAAATCTGTACGGATGAGGAAACGGTTCGTCTGCAGAGCCACATCAATAATATGCGTGCCGAACTGAAGCGGGGCGGCGCAGTCGGACGAAAGCTGGATTTTCTGGCGCAGGAAATGAACCGGGAGGCCAATACCATCCTTTCCAAATCCAATGATAAGGATACCACAGAGCTTGCCGTAGAGCTGAAAACCGAGATAGAGAAAATCAGAGAACAGATCCAGAATATCGAGTAAAACAGGTAGATCGTTATGCTGTTGAATATAGGATTCGGGAATTCCGTGAACACGGATAAAATTTTTGCGGTGGTCAGTCCTGTGGCAGCCCCTGTCAAGCGGCTGGTTACACAGGCCAGACAGAGCGGAACCGTCATAGACGCGACACAGGGGCGGAAAACAAAAGCTGTCCTTGTGCTGTGCGACGGATGGATTGTTCTTTCTGCCCTGCAACCGGAAACGCTGACGCACCGGTTTAACCAGCCGTGTGCGGCCATTGACGCGGCAGAAGAGACAGAATAGTTTTTTTATCCGCCGTGGGGGTCTGCCTTCACATGACGAGCTGCCGTTGTCAGGCAGGACTTTAATTTGACGCGCTTTGTGTCAGCGTGTATAATCTTTTACTATTGTACGATGATACCAGTGTCACAGGGATTTCTCATAACAGGAGATGGCGCATGAAACAGGGATTGCTGATTATTCTTTCCGGATTTTCCGGTTCCGGTAAGGGAACAATAATGAAGCGGCTTCTGGAGAAGTATGATAACTATGCTCTTTCTGTGTCTGCAACGACCAGAAGACCCCGTCCGGGCGAAAGGGAGGGTGTGGATTACTTCTATAAAACAGAAGAAGAATTCCGGAAGATGATAGAGGAGGACGCATTTCTGGAATATGCCTGCTATGTGGAACATTCCTACGGGACGCCGGCAGCCTATGTGGACGAGCAGCTGAACAGTGGAAAAGATGTGATTCTGGAGATTGAAATTCAGGGGGCTCTGAAAGTAAAAGAGAAACGTCCGGACACGCTACTTGTTTTTGTTACGCCGCCTAGTGCGCAGGAACTGGAGCGCCGGCTGGTCGGCCGCGGCACAGAGACCAGGGAGGTTATCCGTTCCCGTATGAAGCGTGCGCAGGAAGAGGCTAAGGCAATTCCGGACTATGATTATCTTCTTGTCAATGATGATCTGGAGGAAACAACGGATCGCCTTCACAGCCTGATCCAGTCGCAGCATATGCTTGTCGCCAGACAGTCGGCGTTTATACGGGAATTCAGACGTGGGCTGGAAAAACTGGATGATGCGCAGCATTAGAAGAAAAACCTTATACGGCAAGGTTAAAAAAATTTTTTGGTAATTATTCAGCACCCCCAGAAAACTGATGAAATCCGGACGGAGAGCTTGCTTTCCGGACGGTTTCAGAAGTTTTCTGAGGGGCGGACAAGCGGCGAAGCCGCTCTGACCGCCCACAACGAGGAACGCAAAGCGTTCTGAGTCTGGGGTGCTGAATAGATACGTTTGTTGTTAACATCAGCGCCGGCGAAGCCGGCATGGTTTACAGGATTCGGAAAACAACAGTTTTCCGGAAAGAGAGGAGTACAGTTATGATTCATCCGTCCTATGTGGAAATGATTGACAGAATTAACGGGGACAACGGCGACAGAGAGGAAGCGCCTCTTGTTACCAGCCGTTACTCTATTGTGCTGGCTACCGCCAAACGCGCTCGTCAGCTGATTGCCGGTGCGGAGCCCTATGTGAATCAGTTTGACAGAAGCGGCAAAGAGAGAAAACCTCTTTCTATTGCTGTGGAAGAGCTGTATGAAGGAAAAGTGCATATTCTTCCACGCGAGACAGAAGAGGAAGAGTCTCACGAAGATCTGGAGTGATGAAGATTTTATTTGTGTCGCTCGGATGCGACAAAAATCTGGTGGATTCGGAGCATATGCTGGGAAAACTGGCCGGCAGAGGCTTTTCCATGACGGACGATGAGGCAGAGGCAGATGTTATTATCATCAATACCTGCTGTTTTATTGATTCCGCCAAAGAAGAGAGCATTCAGACCATCCTGGATCTGTCCCGCATGAAGCAGGACGGCATCTGTAAGGCGTTGATCGTCACCGGCTGTATGGCAGAGCGCTACAAGGAAGAAGTCCTGAAGGAAATTCCGGAGGTGGACGCCATTGTCGGAACCAGCAGCTATGATAAAATTGAAGAGGCGATACGTTCCGCGTGTTCCGGAGAAAAGGCAGCTCTTTTTGATGACCTGAACCGGATGCCGAAAGGTGAACATAAAAGAATTATGACAACCGGAGGCTGTTATGAATACCTGAAGATCGCCGAGGGCTGTGATAAGCATTGTACCTATTGCGTGATACCTTCATTGCGCGGTGCCTACCGAAGCGTGCCGATGGAAGAGCTTCTGGAAGAGGCCCGTTCGCTTGCACAGGACGGTGTCCGGGAGCTGATTCTGGTTGCACAGGAGACCACCTGCTACGGGATGGATCTTTATGGGAAGAAGTCCCTGCACCTGCTGCTGAAAAAGCTCTGCGGTATTTCTGGTATCCGCTGGATTCGTATTTTATACTGCTATCCGGAGGAAATTTACCCGGAACTGATTCAGACGATGAAAGAGGAACCGAAGATCTGTCATTATCTGGATCTTCCGATTCAGCACGCCAGTGACAGAATCCTGAAAAGAATGGGAAGAAAGACTTCCAGAGGCGATCTGGAGAGGATTATCGGCGATCTTCGGAGGGAAATACCGGATATTGCTCTCCGTACAACGTTGATTGCAGGCTTTCCGGGTGAAACATCTGCCGACCATATTGAATTGATGGATTTTGTCAGCCGCATGCGGTTTGACCGTCTGGGAGTATTCACCTACTCCAGGGAGGAAGGAACACCGGCTGCGGCTATGGACGGGCAGGTGGACGGTGAGACCATGCAGAACCGCAGGGATGAGCTTCTTACCCTTCAGCAGGACATCTCGAAGGAACGCGGCAAGTCTTTCCAGGGAAAGATACTGGAAGTACAGATTGAGGGTGAGATACCGGAGGAACACACCTTTGTGGGCCGCACCTATGCGGACGCGCCAAATGTGGACGGCTATTTTTTCGTACACAGCGAGGAAACTCTCCACACCGGAGATTTTGTCTCTGCCAGGGCAACCGGTTCCATGGAGTATGACCTGATCGGAGAATATACAGGAGAAGTGCTATGAATCTTCCAAATAAACTGACCTGCCTGCGGATGGTTATGATCCCGTTTTTCGTACTGTTCATGTACCTTTCGTTTCCAGCGGCCAGGTACATCGCCCTGGTTATATTTATCGCGGCCAGTCTGACCGATACCGCCGACGGCTATATTGCCCGAAGAGATCACCTGATCACGGATTTCGGAAAGTTTATGGATCCGCTGGCGGACAAGCTGCTGGTGTGCGCAGCCATGATCTGCCTGATACGGACCGGAGAACTCCCGGCATGGGTCGTTATCATCATTATTTCCAGGGAATTTATTATCAGCGGTTTCCGGTTGATCGCAGCCGATAATGGCATAGTCATTGCCGCAAGCATGTGGGGAAAGGCGAAGACTGTCACGCAGATGGCGATGATTATTGTCATACTGCTGAACATTTCCGCCCTGCATGGACTGGAGGTTATTCTGATTGCCGCGGCCACAGTATTAACTGTAGTGTCGCTGGCGGATTATATCGCAAAGAACCGCAAGGTTCTTTCAAGCAAGAAGTAAGATGAGAGAAGAAGAACAGCTGATTGAACTGCTGAGGGAAAGAAACTGGACGGTCACAACGGTGGAGTCCTGCACAGGCGGAGCTATTTCCGCCCGGATTGTAGATATTCCGGGTGCGTCAGATGTGCTGCGGGAGGCTTTTGTCACATACTGCGACGAGGCGAAGCACAGCCTGGCAGGAGTCAGTCTGGAGACATTAAAGGAATACACGGCAGTCAGCAGTCAGACCGCGGAGGAAATGGCGCTTGGAGGCGCGGAAAGAGCCGGGGCAGACGTGGCGCTTTCCTCCACAGGCATTGCCGGTCCAGGAGGAACGGAAAGGTTCCCGGCCGGTCTGGTATATATTGCGTGCGCTATACATGGCGCGGCAGTCACCAGAAAATTCCTTTTTCCCGGAGACAGAAATGAAGTCCGCCGTCAGGCGGTGCGGGAGGCGCTGAAGCTTGGCGTCGCTATGATAAAGGTACACGAGGAAGAGCAGGAAGAGGAGTTCTGAGGAAATGTCTATGAGCGAACGTGTAACTGGTGTCGGAGAAGAGTGCGGCGTTTTCGGAATTTATGACCTGGACGGCAATTCTGTAGCAGAGACGATCTATTTCGGTCTGGAAGCTCTTCAGCACAGGGGTCAGGAATCCTGCGGCATTGCTGTTTCTGATACGGAGGGACCGAAGGGAAGGGTGAACTCCCGCAAGGATCTGGGGCTTCTCAGGGACGTTTTTCGCCCGGCAACAATCGAACCCCTGAAGGGAAATATCGGAATCGGCCATGTGCGTTACGCGACATCCGGTTCCACCAATGTAAACAATGCACAGCCGCTGGTTCTGAATTATATCAAGGGGTCACTGGCTCTTGCCCATAATGGAAATCTGGTAAACGCGCTTGAACTCCGTGAAGAAATGGAGAATACCGGCGCGATTTTTCATACATCTATTGATTCGGAGGTCATTGCCTATTGTATTGCGAGAGAGAGGGTAAAGGCGCCGAATATCGAGACAGCCGTTCGGAAGGCTCTTCTCTCTGTCAAGGGCGCTTATGCGCTGGTTCTTATGAGTCCCCGAAAGCTGATCGGCGTGAGAGATCCCTATGGGCTGAAGCCTATCTGTCTTGGAAAGAGGGATCATGCCTATATCCTGGCTTCCGAGAGCTGTGCGCTGCAGTCCGTAAACGCGGAATTTATCCGGGATCTGGAGCCCGGAGAGATTCTGACAATCAGTGGGGACGGACAGCTCCATTCGGATTTTCTGCCCAAAGCCCCATGCCTGGCGCACTGCATCTTTGAATATATCTATTTTGCCAGACTGGACAGCACGATAGACGGACTTCCGGTCTATGACGCCAGGATACGCGGGGGAAGGGCGCTTGCCAGGAATTTTCCTGTTGATGCGGATCTGGTTGTCGGTGTTCCGGATTCCGGTCTGGCGGCAGCAAAGGGGTACTCCGAGGAATCCGGGATTCCTTTCGGAATGGCTTTCCACAAAAACAGCTATGTGGGAAGAACATTTATCAAGCCGACGCAGAAGGAAAGGGAGTCCAGCGTAAAAATCAAGCTGAGCGTCATTGGTTCCGTTGTAAAGGGAAAGAAAATTGTTCTGGTGGACGATTCCATTGTGCGCGGAACGACCATTGCCAACCTGATCCGGATGCTGAAGGGCTGTGGAGCCCTGGAGGTTCATGTGCGAATCAGTTCTCCGCCGTTCCTCTACCCCTGTTTCTTCGGGACGGATGTGCCTTCCAACAAGCAACTGATCGCCTCCGCCCATTCCACAGAAGAAATACGCGATATGATAGGAGCAGATTCCCTCGGCTACATGCCGGTGGAAGAGCTGCAGTCCATGGTCGGGGATCTGCCGATCTGTACCGGGTGCTTTACCAACCAATATCCCATGGAAACACCAACGGAAGAAATCCGGGATCTGCTGGAACAGAGCTGAAGCGGAAATAAATTCAAAAATAAACGACACTGCGGGTATTGCCCGCGCCACAATTTGTATAAACCCCTCGCGATGCTTCGCTGCTGCGCAGTTTTTCGCATCGTTCATACAGCAAAACAGTACGACTGGAGGAAATGATATGTCAGTAAAATACGTGTTCGTCACAGGCGGAGTAGTTTCCGGGCTCGGAAAGGGCATCACTGCGGCTTCCCTGGGCCGTCTGCTCAAGGCCAGAGGCTACAAGGTTACCATGCAGAAATTTGATCCTTACATTAATATTGATCCGGGAACCATGAATCCCATTCAGCACGGAGAAGTATATGTCACGGATGACGGGACGGAGACAGACCTGGATCTGGGACATTATGAGCGTTTTATTGATGAGAGCCTGGACAAAAATTCCAATGTGACGACCGGGAAGGTGTACTGGTCGGTTCTGCAGAAAGAGCGTCACGGTGATTACGGCGGGGGAACCGTGCAGGTCATTCCGCATATCACAAATGAAATCAAAAGCAGATTTTACCGCGCCAAAAATGTCGATGAGGACAGCATTGCCATTATTGAGATCGGTGGTACGGTCGGAGATATTGAGAGCCAGCCGTTCCTGGAGGCAATCCGTCAGTTTATGCATGACAAGGGGCCGGGCAACTGCGCGCTGATCCATGTTACTCTGATCCCGTACCTGAAGGCTTCCGGAGAGCTGAAAACCAAGCCGACCCAGCAGAGCGTCAAACAGCTGCAGGGAATGGGGATTCAGCCGGACATTATTGTGTGCCGTTCCGAGATGCCGCTGGATCAGAACCTGAAGGATAAAATCGCGCTGTTTTGTAATGTGCCGAACGGCAACGTCCTGCAGAATCTGGATGTGGATTATTTGTATGAGGCTCCGCTGGCAATGGAAAGGGAGAAGCTGGCTCAGGTTGTCCTGAAAACCCTGCAGCTGCCGTGTCCGGAACCGGATCTGACAGACTGGATTGACATGGTGAACACGCTGCGCAACCTGAAACGCAGTATCCGCATCGCCCTTGTCGGAAAATACATCACTCTTCATGACGCTTATCTTAGCGTAGTAGAAGCCCTGAAGCACGGCGGGATCGCGAATCAGACAGAGGTCGTTATCGACTGGATTGATTCCGAGGAGCTGAATAAGGATAATGTCGATGAAATGCTGAAGGATGAGGACGGCATTCTGGTTCCGGGAGGTTTCGGAAGCCGCGGCATAGAGGGAAAGATTCTGGCGGTCAACTATGCAAGAACGCATCAGATTCCTTATCTCGGCCTCTGCCTCGGCATGCAGCTTGCCATCGTGGAATATGCGCGAAACGTAATCGGATATAATGACGCCCACAGCATTGAGCTGGATCCCAATACCATGCATCCGGTGATCGCGCTGATGCCGGATCAGAACGGAATCACAGACATCGGCGGAACGCTAAGGCTTGGAGCCTACCCGTGTCATTTGAAGGAGGGAACGATTGCCAGAGAACTCTACGGAACCGCTGACATCTCCGAGAGACACCGTCACCGCTATGAGGTCAACAATGACTACAGGGAGGAACTGGTGAAGGGCGGTATGGTTCTTTCCGGCCTTTCTCCGGACGGGAATATTGTGGAGATGGTTGAACTTCCCAGAGAAGTCCACCCCTTCTTTGTGGCGACACAGGCTCATCCGGAATTCAAGAGTCGCCCGAACCGTCCGCATCCGCTGTTCCGCGGATTTGTCAGGGCGGCGCTGGACTACAGCGAAAAGGAAGGAAAGGAATAAACAGCTTCCAGGCAGAAGCAAAGTTGATATGAATGCATCCTTGGATGCAGGACAGGAGTTGTAAAATGGTAAAGGCTAACGCAAATTACGGAAGATTACAGGGAAATTATCTTTTTTCTACGATTGCCAAAAAGGTCGCCGCCTACACGGAGGCTCATCCGGACGCCGGCATTATCCGGCTGGGAATCGGCGATGTGACGCAGCCGCTCTCTCCGGCGGTTATTTCTGCGCTTCATCGTGCGGTAGACGATATGGCGGACGCAAAGACCTTCCACGGCTATGCGCCGGATCTGGGGTATGAATTCCTGCGGAATGTGATTGCCGAACAGGATTACCGCGCCAGAGGCTGCGATATCTCCGATGATGAAATCTTTGTCTCCGACGGGGCGAAGAGTGATTCCGCGAATATTCAGGAAATATTCAGCCCGGACGCAAAGGTGGCCGTCTGTGACCCGGTTTACCCGGTTTATGTGGATTCCAACGTTATGGCCGGAAGATCCGGGGAGTGGATCGAAGCGGAACAGAGGTATTCCGACTTTATTTACATGCCCTGCACAGAGGCCAATCATTTTATGCCGGAATTTCCCAGGGAAAATCCGGATCTGATTTACTTATGCTTCCCCAATAATCCGACGGGAATGACGATTACAAAGGAACGGCTGCAGGAGTGGGTGGATTACGCTAACCGGATTCACGCGGTGATCCTCTATGACGCGGCCTATGAGGCCTATATTTCCGAGCCGGATGTTCCTCACTCCATCTATGAGTGCGAGGGGGCAAGAACCTGCGCGATTGAAATCCGCAGCTTTTCCAAGAATGCCGGCTTTACCGGCGTGCGCCTGGGCTTTACCGTTGTGCCGAAAGATCTGAAGGCTGACGGCGTCTCTCTCCATGCGCTCTGGGCCAGAAGACACGGAACAAAGTACAACGGTGCTCCTTATATTATCCAGAAAGCGGGAGCCGCTGTGTATACGCCGGAAGGACAGAAGGAGATCCGCCAGCTGGTGGGCTACTACATGGAAAACGCCAGGATGATCTATGAGGGGTTAAAGGATGCCGGCTATACGGTTTACGGCGGTGTCAACGCTCCCTACATCTGGCTGAAAACTCCGGACGGGATGAGTTCCTGGGATTTCTTTGATCACCTTCTGGACAGCAGGCATATTGTCGGAACGCCTGGTTCCGGTTTCGGTCCTCACGGAGAAGGATTCTTCCGCCTGACGGCATTCGGAACCCATGAAAACACCCGCGAGGCTATTAAACGGATTACCGAGGCATAAACAGGCGGTATAGAGCGATATAAAAAAAGATAGGAACGAGGTCCGAAATGGCAGAAAAAATTACAGACGAGACCATCGAATATGTCAGCCTACTGGCCAAACTGAAGCCCTCTGAAGAGGAAAAAATACAGGCCAGAAAGGACATGCAGCAGATGTTGGATTATATTGACAAGCTGAACGATCTGGATACATCGGGCGTGGAACCCATGTCGCATCTGTTCCCCCTGAATAATGTGTTTCGGGAAGATACCGTGACCAACGGGGACGACAGGGAGAACATGCTCCGCAACGCTCCGGAGGAAAAAGACGGACAGTATGTTGTGCCTATCACCATTGAGTAGGCTGCAGAAATGAGGAAAACAGGAATGACTGCAACAGAATTAAGCGCTGCCATCCGCAGAGGCGATATCAGGGTCGCAGATGCCGTAACGCAGGCTCTGACGGAGATCCGAAAGAAAGACGGGGACATCCACGCCTTTCTGACTGTGGATGAAGAAGGCGCCCTGAGAAAGGCCGAAGAAATACAGAAAAAAATAGAGGCAGGAGAGCTGACAGGCCCTCTGGCCGGTGTTCCCATTGCCGTAAAGGACAATATCTGCACCAAGGGGCTGAAAACAACCTGTGCCTCCAGAATACTGGAAAATTTTGTCCCGACGTATCAGGCGGAGGCTGTGGATCGTCTGGAAAAAGCAGGAATGGTGATTATCGGAAAGACCAACATGGATGAATTTGCCATGGGGAGCACAACAGAGACCAGTGCCTTCGGCCCCACACAGAACCCTGCCGCTCCCGGACATGTGCCGGGGGGATCTTCGGGAGGCTCCTGCGCCGCGGTTGCTTCCGGCATGGTACCGCTGGCTCTGGGTTCGGACACCGGCGGATCCATCCGCCAGCCCAGTTCCTTCTGCGGGGTGACCGGGATGAAGCCGACCTACGGAACGGTTTCCCGTTACGGGCTGATTGCCTACGGCTCCTCTCTGGATCAGATCGGGCCGGTCGCGGGAAATGTGGCGGATTGTGCCGCCCTGCTGGATGTCATTGCAGCGTATGATCCTAAGGATTCCACATCTATGAAGAGAGACCGCTACGGTTTTTCCGATGCCCTGAAAAGGGATGTCAGAGGAATGAAAATCGGTATTCCGAAGGAATATTTCGGAGACGGTCTGGCAAAGGATGTGAAAGACCGGATTCTGGAAGCCGCGGAGCTTCTGAAAAATGCGGGAGCGCAGGTGGAGGAGTGTCATCTGGGGCTGATTGATTATGCAATTCCGACCTACTATGTGATTGCCTGCGCCGAGGCAAGCTCCAATCTAGAGCGCTTTGACGGGGTAAAATACGGCTACCGCGCGGCGGAGTATGAAGATCTGGATGATATGTACAAGAAGAGCCGTTCCGAGGGCTTTGGGCCGGAAGTCAAGCGCCGTATTATGCTGGGAAGCTTTGTTCTGAGTTCCGGCTATTACGACGCCTATTACCTGAAAGCTCTCCGGGTGAAGGCGCTGATTAAAGAGGCGTTTGACCGGGTGTTCTCGGAATACGATATGATCCTGGCTCCTGCGGCTCCGGATACGGCTCCTCTGATGGGATCTTCGCTGGAGGATCCACTGAAAATGTACCTGAGTGATATTTATACGGTTTCTGTCAATCTCTGCGGACTTCCAGGCATTACCATTCCTGTCGGCAAAGACAGGAACGGCCTTCCGGTGGGCATGCAGCTGATCGGAAACCGCTGTGAGGAGGCAAAGCTCCTGCAGGCCGCCTATACCTGTGAGTGTCTGCAGAAAGAAAACGGAAAGGAGCAGATGGCATGAGTAAAGAATACGAAACTGTCATCGGACTGGAAGTCCATGTGGAGCTTGCCACAAGGACAAAAATATTCTGCGGATGCTCCACGGCTTTCGGAGGTGCGCCGAATACCCATTCCTGTCCGGTGTGCTCCGGCATGCCCGGATCCCTGCCCGTTCTGAATAAGCAGGTGGTGGAATATGCCATGGCAGTAGGGCTTGCCGCACACTGCGAAATCAACCGGAACTGTAAATTTGACCGGAAGAACTATTTCTATCCGGATAATCCACAGAATTATCAGATCAGCCAGCTGTATGAACCCATCTGCCGGAACGGATGGATTGAGATTGAGAAAAAAGACGGAGAGAAGAAAAAAATTCGCATTCATGAAATTCATATGGAGGAGGATGCCGGAAAACTGGTGCATGACACCTGGTCCGATACTTCCTATGTGGATTTTAACCGGAGCGGCGTCCCGCTGATCGAAATCGTGTCCGAACCGGACATGAGAGATGCCGACGAAGTCATTGCCTATCTGGAGCAGCTTCGGATGATCGCCCAGTACATCGGGGCTTCGGACTGCAAGCTGCAGGAAGGTTCTATGCGGGCGGACGTCAATCTTTCGGTAAGGGAAAAAGGTTCGGAAACTCTGGGAACCAGGACAGAAACTAAAAATCTGAGCTCTTTCCGGGCCATCTCCCATATGATAGACGGCGAAAGGGCAAGACAGATTGATCTGCTGGAATCCGGACAGCCGGTGGTACAGGAGACACGGCACTGGAACGAGGACAAGGAGACATCCTATGCCATGCGTTCCAAGGAAAATGCCCAGGATTACCGGTATTTCCCGGATCCGGATCTTCCTCCCATCCATATCAGCGACGAGTGGCTGCAGCGCGTAAAGGATTCTCTTCCGGAGCTTCAGCCGCAAAAGCGGCAGCGCTATATTGACTCTTACGGTCTTCCGGCTTACGATGCTTCCATCCTGACCGGCTCCAAGCGCCTGGCGGACCTGTTTGAGGAAACGGTGGCGCTGGGGGCAAATCCGAAAAAGGTATCCAACTGGCTGATGGTGGAGACCCTGCGCCTGGTAAAGGAAAAAAGCATGGATCCTCAGGACATCCGTTTCTCGGCCAGGCATCTGGCAGACCTGATTCAGATGGCCGAGGATGGAACGGTGAATAACCAGGTCGCCAGGGAAGTATTTGAAAAAATCTTTACGGATGATATGGATCCGGTTCAGTACGTGAAGGAAAACGGACTTGCCAGTGTGAACGACGCAGGAGCGCTGGAGGAAGCGGTACGAAGAGCTCTGCAGAACAATCCAAACGTCGTGCAGCAGTATAAAGAGGGCAAGACAAAGGTTGTCGGATTCCTTGTCGGGCAGGTAATGAAGGAAATGAAAGGAAAGGCCAATCCCGCAAAGGTAAACGAGCTGATCGGAAAGCTGATTCAGGAATACTGAACAACAAAGGAGAGAGCAAAATGAGTAAAATTCAGATGAAAACACCTCTGGTGGAGATGGACGGAGACGAGATGACCCGGATTCTCTGGGAGATCATCAAAAAGGAACTTCTGAACCCGTTCATTGACCTGAAAACAGAGTATTACGATCTGGGGCTGAAACACCGCGACGAGACTGACGACCAGGTGACCAAAGACTCCGCCGAGGCGACCAAAAAATACGGGGTTGCCGTCAAATGCGCGACCATCACGCCAAATGCGGCCAGAGTAGAGGAGTACGGTCTGAAGGAAATGTGGAAAAGTCCGAACGGAACCATCCGCGCCATGCTGGACGGTACTGTGTTCCGCACCCCTATTGTAGTAAAGGGGATTGATCCCTGCGTGAAAAACTGGAAAAAACCGATTACTATCGCCCGTCATGCCTACGGGGATCTTTACAAAAATGTGGAGATGCGGATTCCGGCAGCCGGAACCGTCAAAATGACCTACACCGCCGCAGACGGCAGCGCTGTAAAATCCGTCCTGGTACATACTTTCGACGGTCCCGGCGTTGTGCAGGGACAGCACAATCTGGATGATTCCATCACAAGCTATGCCCGCAGCTGTTTTGAGTACGCGCTCTCTGAGAAAAAGGATCTGTGGTTCTCCACAAAGGATACCATTTCTAAAATCTACGATCACAGATTTAAGGATATTTTCCAGGAAATGTACGACACAGAGTACAAGGAAAAATTCGAGAAGGCGGGAATCACCTATTTTTACACGCTCATCGATGACGCGGTTGCCCGTATCATGAAATCCGAGGGCGGATTTATCTGGGCCTGCAAGAATTACGACGGAGATGTGATGTCCGACATGATCTCCTCCGCCTTCGGTTCCCTGGCTATGATGACATCTGTTCTGGTTTCGCCCCACGGCTACTACGAGTACGAAGCCGCACACGGCACTGTTCAGAGACACTACTACAAATATCTGAAGGGAGAAGAAACCTCCACCAATTCTGTTGCGACCATCTTTGCGTGGACCGGAGCGCTCCGGAAGAGAGGCGAGCTGGATCAGATTCCGGAGCTTTCCGAATTCGCGGACAAACTGGAAAAAGCTACCATCGATACGATAGAATCCGGAAAAATGACAGGAGACCTTGCCAGAATTACAACACTTCCCGATCCGGTAACACTGAACAGCGAGGACTTCATCAAAGCCATCCGCAGCACGCTGGAGAAGAACTTATAAGTTCAGCGCCGGTTCTTTCTCCCTGCAGGCGAGAACGCCGCAGGGAGATTAGCACCGCTGCGCGAGGACAGAGTACAAGTAGTTTCCGGAAGAAGTATAGAAAAGAAGTGAATATTCTGAAGGAAACATCCGCAGCGCCGGTTCTTTCTCCCTGCAGGCGAGAACGCCGCAGGGAGATTAGCACCGCTGCGCGAGGACAGAGCGCAAGCGGTTTCCGGAAGAATATTCACTTCTGAAATCATTCCTCCATCTGTTCCGACAGCGTCTCCCACTCCTCATACAGCTGCTCCAGCCGTTCTTTGTTTTCTGTCTGCTCTTTGGACAGTGCACTGCATTTTGCCACATCCGTGCCGGTTTCCGGTTTCAGGAATTCTTCATCAATCTCTTTATTTCTGTTCTCCAGCTCTGCGATTTCCTGCTCTGTCTTTTTCAGGCTGTTTTCCAGTTTTCTTTTCCTGGCTGCTTCTTCTTTTTGCGCCTGCCAGTCAGCGCTTCCTCCTGCCGGAGCAGAAGCGCGTCCATCGGAAGAATCATCGGATGCAGCATGACTGTTTCCGCCGAACGCAGTTCTTCGGCCTGGGAATGCCGCAGTCCCTGTGTCAGACGAAGGCGGACTCAGCTCTTCTTTTTTCTCCAGATAATAATCATAGTTACCGATATAATTAACAAACTGCTGACCGGACAGTTCCAGAATCCGTGTGGCCGTCTGGTTGATAAAATAACGGTCATGACTGACAAACAGAACCGTCCCGGTGTAGTTGACAAGGGCATCCTCCAGGATCTCTCTGGAATCTATATCAAGATGGTTGGTCGGCTCGTCCAGAATCAAAAAGTTGGCGTTGGAGAGCATCAGCTTTGCGAGGGAAACTCTGCCTCTTTCACCACCGCTTAAGTCACCGATTTTTTTAAAGACGTCGTCACCGGTAAAAAGAAAGGCGGCCAGAAGACTGCGGATCTCGGTATTGGTCATTTTCGGCCGGGCATCGGAAATTTCACCGAATACTGTGTTTTCATCATTCAGAAGCTGTTGTTCCTGATCGTAATATCCGATTTTTACCTTCGCGCCCAGCGTAACCGTTCCCTGATCCGCCGGAATCAGACGGTTGATGATTTTAAGCAGAGTCGTTTTTCCGGTTCCGTTTTTTCCGATGACAGCGACCCGCTCGCCACGTTTGATTTCGATATCCTGACCGGTAAAAAGCGGCTGCCCCGGAAAGGATTTGGACAGGTTCCGGATGGTCAGCACATCCTTTCCGCTTTCTGTCTGAGGGGTAAACCGGAGATGCATATCATTATTCAGTTCCCTGGGCTTCTCCAGCCGCACTGTTTTTTCCAGAACTTTTTCTCTGCTTTCTGCCCGGCGGATTGATTTTTCCCTGTTAAACTGCTTCAGGCGGGCAATGACTTCCTCCTGGTGCCGGATTTCCGCCTGCTGTTTTTCCCAGGCGTGATACATAGCGCGGCGCAGCTCTGCCTTTTTCCGGCTGAATTCCACGTAATTTCCCGGATAATCCAGCAGTTTTCCGTTTTCGATCTCCATCACTCTGGTGACAAAACGGTTCAGAAAATAGCGGTCATGGGAAACAACCAGCGCCGCACCGCTGTAATTGGTCAGAAAGGTTTCCAGCCAGGATACGGAGTCCATATCCAGATGGTTGGTCGGTTCGTCCAGAATCAGAAGGTCCGGACGGGTAAGCAGGAGACGTCCGAGGACTACGCGTGTCTTTTGTCCGCCGGAGAGAGAACTCAGCTTTCGGTCATAATCCTCTTCATGAAATCCCAGGCCGTTCAGAACACCGTGGATTTCGCTCTCGCAGGCATAGCCGTTGTTCAGCTCAAAGGTATGTGTCAGAGTGGTGTATTCGTCCATTTTTTCGGCCTGTTCTTCGCCGGAAGTGTTCTTCATTTCGTATTCCAGCTGCCGCAGCCGTGCTTCCATATCAAAAACCGGCTGTTTGGCTTTGCGGACGGCCTCATAAATGGTCTCGTCGCCTTCCGCGTCCTGGTACTGTGCCAGATAACCGACGGAAACATCGTGGCCGATGGTAACGGTTCCGCTATCCGGGACCATTTCTCCGGTAATAATTTTCAGCAACGTGGATTTTCCGGCTCCGTTTACTCCGATCAGTGCGGCCTTGTCGCGGCTCTCCAGATGAAAAGAGAGATCCTGAAACAGGGTGACAGAGGGAAACGAAAGGGATATATTGCTGCAAGATAAAATCATTCGGGATTCCTTCTTTCTGTTCGCTGAAATACGCTGTCCGCTGGACGCGCATGCTTCAGTTTAACGAATCTGCGGGAAAACTGCAAGGGCGGCGGAAAACATGTATTTGATAGAAATTATTTTGACAATTTCTTGACAATTTTTTATAATGAATTCAGATTTGTCTGATTATTAACTCTCTATGCGGAGAGTATTTAAAAGGAGGCCAGTTACCTTGAGTCAGAGAAAAATTTCCAGGGCGGTCATCAAACGCCTGCCACGATATTACCGGTATCTGGGAGACCTGCTGGACATGGGTGTGGAGAGAATTTCTTCCGGAGAACTGAGCCAGCAGATGCGGGTGACTGCATCGCAGATCCGGCAGGATCTCAATAATTTCGGCGGTTTCGGACAGCAGGGCTACGGCTACAATGTCCGCTATCTCAGGGAGGAAATCGCTAAGATTCTCGGCCTGAATACGGAGCATAAAATGATTATTATTGGCGCCGGACACCTGGGTACCGCGCTGGCAAATTATGATTTTGAAAAAAACGGTTTTAAAACCATCAGTCTGTTTGATATTAATCCGGAACTGATCGGCGGGACGGTGCGGGACATTCCGATTCGCAGCATCGACGAGCTGCCGGAATTTTTGCGTGAAAACCCGGTGGATATCGCGACGCTCTGCCTTCCGAAGGCAAAGGCGAAGGATATTGCCCAGCTTCTTATTGACAACGGGATCAAGGCGATCTGGAACTTTGCGCACACGGATCTGAACCTGATTCTGCCTAAAGATGTGGTGGTGGAGAATGTCCATCTTTCCGAAAGCCTGATGCGGCTTTCCTACACGCTGAAAAGCAGACAGCAGGGAGAAGAGGAATGAGAGTTTTTTTAGATGCGGCCGCCTGTAAGCAGGCGGATGAAGAGGCAATGCAGAGGGGAATCCCTTCTCCGGTTCTGATGGAGAGGGCGGCTTACGCTGTCGTGGAGGAGATTCGGAAGAGGAATTTTGATCTTTCCTGTCCGGTTGTTCTCTGCGGAACAGGGAACAACGGAGGGGACGGGGCCGCGGCAGCCAGAATTTTAAGCGAAATGGGATACCGTCCGAAAGTGATTCTGTTCGGGGATCCGGAAAAATACAGCGATCAGCTGCAGCTGCAGCTGCATATTCTTTCCTCCTGTCCGGCAGAGATTATCCACTGCCGCAAAAAAGAGGATCTGAAGGCCTGCGATTCTGCGACGGTCTTGATTGACGCCCTGTTCGGAATCGGGCTGCACCGGGATTTGGCCGGCCTTTTTGCGGAAGCGGTTCGCTATATCAACCGTCTGAACCGCCCGGTCATTGCGGTGGATATTCCCTCCGGCGTCAACACAGATACTGGAGTTGTCTGCGGCGCGGCCGTCAAGGCGTGCCTGACCGTTACGTTTACCTGTGGAAAGCCGGGACTTTTTCTGTTTCCCGGAACCATTTACGCGGGAGAGATTGTTATCCGTGAGATCGGCATACGGCTCCCGGAAAATCTGGACAGAAACAGAAAACTTTATAATGTAGAAGAAACTGATCTGTCTGTCCTGCCGGAACGGGACGAATCCGGAAATAAGGGGACATTTCACAAGGTTCTCTGCATCACAGGTTCTCCGGACATCTGCGGCGCTTCTTTTCTGTCTGCAAAGGCAGCCCTGCGGACCGGTGTCGGGATGGTAAAAATCTACACCTCAGAAAACAACAGGATTCCGCTTAACACACTGATTCCGGAGGCTCTGCTCTCTGTGTACGGGGAAAAACAGTGGGAGGAAGACCGGCTGCTGCGCGATATGGACTGGGCAGATATCATTCTGATCGGCTGCGGGATGGGCACGGGGAAAACAGCCCTGAAAATTCTGAAGACTTTCCTGGAAAATAATCACAAGCCTACGGTTATGGATGCGGATGCCCTGAATCTTCTGGCGGAGCACAGAGAACTGATGAGACAGCCGGATTTCCCCTGCATTATCACCCCTCATATCGGAGAACTCAGCAGACTGCTGGAAGTGTCAGTACAGGATCTGAAGGAAAATCTTGTTAGCATTGTTTCCCGTTCCGCAGATGAAAGCGGAGTCGTATTCCTTGCCAAAGATGCCAGGAGCGTGGTGGCAGAGCCTAACGGAAGAGTCTATCTTACGACATCCGGTAACAGCGCGCTTGCAACTGCCGGGAGCGGGGATGTCCTGGCGGGAATCACGGCAGGTCTTCTTGCCCGCATTCCGGAACATCCGCTTGCGGCCGCGGCTCTGGCTGCATTTATTCACGGCAGATGCGGGACTCTTGCCGCCGGGGAACGGTCGGAGGCATCTGTAAACGCCGCGGATCTTTTGGATTATATTCAGCGGTTTTCTTGACGCTTATTTTCAGGAATGTTATAGTTATAAAATATGCGCAGGAAAATAAAAAAGGACAGGAAGGTAGCAAAGAGATGTCAGGACATTCAAAATTTGCAAACATCAAGCATAAAAAAGAAAGAAACGACGCGAAAAAGGGGAAAATCTTCACAATTATCGGAAGGGAAATTGTTATTGCCGTAAAGGAAGGCGGACCGGATCCGGACAATAACAGCAAACTCCGGGACGTCATCGCCAAGGCAAAGGCTGCCAACATGCCGAATGATACGATCGACAGAGGAATAAAGAAGGCGGCCGGTGATCAGAACGCCGACAATTACGAGCATATCACCTATGAGGGATATGGCCCCGGCGGTGTCGCTATTATCGTGCAGACACTTACGGATAATAAGAACAGGACGGCGGCGGATGTGCGCAGCGCCTTTACCAAGGGGCAGGGAAATGTCGGAACTCCGGGCTGTGTATCCTTCATGTTTGAGGAAAAGGGACAGATCCTTGTAGACAAGGAGGAGCTGGACGACGAGAAGCCCATGGAGGCAGATGATCTGATGATGCTGGCTCTGGACGCAGGGGCAGATGATTTCCATGATGAAGATGACTGCTACGAGATCATCACCTCTCCGGATGATTTTTCTTCTGTTCGTGAGGCACTGGAAAAGGAAGGTATTCCTATGGCTCAGGCGGATGTAGTCATGCTTCCGGTTACCAGGACAGCTCTTACGGACGAGACGGCAAGGGGAAATCTCAGACGGATTCTGGATCTACTGGATGAGAGCGACGATGTGCAGAACGTTTACACCAATCTGGACGGGGATCTGGATGAGGATTAACAGTCTGCCTTTGTCCTTCACGGAAGGGGATCGAACATGTCTGTGATACAGGCTTTATTATCTGGGGTGCTGCAGGGAATCACATCCTTTCTTCCGGTCAGTAGTTCGGGACATCTGGTTTTGCTCGGACATCTGTTCGGAACCGGTTCCTCTGTATCGCTGAAATATCTTTCCGCGATGCATCTGGGGACGCTGATTGCGGTTGTCTCTGTGTTCTACCGTGATCTGCTCCGGCTTTGCCGGGCAGGGCTGGATATTCTGCTGGATGTGTTCTATAACCTGGGACAGGCGGTAAGACTTGCCCGGCATCCGGATCAGATTCGTTACCGAAGCATCATGACAACGAATTACAGAAAATTATTTATCTGGCTGCTGGTTTCTACGATTCCGACAGTCTTTCTGAGTCTCTTGCTGAGAAAACCAGCGGAAAGGGCGGCTGGAAACCTGCTTGTCACCGGAACTGGTTTTTTTCTGACAGCGCTGCTGCTTCTTGTTTCCTCCTTCATGACGGCATCGGGGAGAAGCAGGAAGGGGATCCGGCTGCGTGGAGCATTCCTGACAGGTGTTCTTCAGGGACTCGCCATAATTCCGGGGGTATCCCGGATGGGCATGGCTTTTGCAGGAGCATCTTTAAGCGGCTGCTCGAAAAAATTCTCTGTCCGGTACGCGTATCTTCTCTGTATTCCGGAAATTGTCGGAGGGCTGATTCTGGAGCAGGCGGGATCCGATGTGTCTTTGCGGGCGGATGTGGGAACGGTTCCCTGTCTGGCCGGTATTGCCGCCGCTGCGCTGACAGGAATTCTGTTTCTGAGAAGAGCCGGCGGTCTTGTCAGCACCAGGGACAGCAGACGCTTTGCAGGTTATTGTATTGTCATAGGAATTATCTGTATGGTGCTATATTTGTAAGGGGATATTTTTTTGGCTCAGTCAAGGGGAAAAAGAAAAACGGCCCGGTCGGGGAAAAAACAGGCCGCGGTGAGGAAAAAGCGCGAGAAGGAGCTGCTTGTCATGAAAAGGGATATGGCAGTTCTCCTTATGCTGGTTTTCTGCATCCTTATTTTTATCGGAAATATAGGGCTTGGGGGCGTTGTGGGAAGAGCGGTCTCACGCCTTTTTTTCGGCTTATTCGGAATCCCGGCCTATGTCTTTCCCTTCCTGCTGTTTTATCTGTTCCTTTTTCATCTGTCGAATGGCGCGGAAGCGCAGGCAGTCAGGCGGACAGCAGGTCTGATCGGGCTGTATTGCTTTGTGAGCGCGTTTTTTCAGCTGCTTCTGTACGGAAACGAGAAAAATACCGGCGTGGCGCAGCTCTTTCTGCAGAGTTCGCTGGATAAGTCCGGGGGCGGACTGGTGGGCGGAATCCTTGTAAAACTGTTCGGAACCGCATTCGGCACCGCAGGAGCTTACGTTCTGATCCTTTCCGGAATGGTTTTGTTCGCGATTCTCCTGACGCAGAAGCCGCTTCTGACAGCGATGCGCGAGCACAGTGAAAAAGCCTATGAGAACGCCCTTCAGAGAAAGGAAGAGAAGGCTGTTTCCAGAGGCGAGTGGAAGGAAATTAGAAGCAGGGAGAAGGAAGAACGTCAGGACAGGAAAACAAGGAGAAAAAACAGCAGGGAGAGGATCGCCCGCGCAAACCGGGAGAAGCGGGAATTCGACGAACATTTCCGCAGAAGCCGGCAGGCTTTTCAGTCAGATCCCCTGAAGATTGTAACACTGAACAACAGTGACGACAGGGTAACGGCCATGTCTACCGATCCACCCAGAAAAGATCCGGAGAACCCTGCGGCTATTCCGGATGAGATCATTGACAACGGAAGCCGTCCGGGGAACGGCGCTCCTGAAGGAAAAAAAGAAGCCCCGGTTTCCGTGGAGGGCGCCGCGGATGCGAAGAAGGACGGAGCCGACCGGAACCATATGCCGGAGGAGGAGACGGGAAAAGGCAAAAATGCTGCCGGTGAACCGAAGCGCAGGAAAAAAACATCAGCGGGAGAAATTCCGGATCTGGAAATACCGGCAGAAGCCATGGAGGAATCAGAAAACTATGTCTTTCCGCCGATTGATCTGCTGAATCCTGTCGGAAGCGGCCAGGTGGGAGATTCCAATGAGCATCTGAAGGCCACCGCTCTCAAGCTTCAGGAGACTCTGCGAAGCTTCGGTGTGGAGGTTACGATCAATCATATCAGCTGCGGGCCTACAGTCACGAGGTACGAACTCACCCCGCAGCAGGGGGTAAAGGTAAGCAGAATCCTGAGCCTTCAGGATGACATCAAGCTGAATCTGGCTGCTGCGGATATTCGTATTGAGGCGCCAATCCCCGGAAAGGCTGCCATCGGCATCGAGGTGCCGAATAAAACCAATCTCTCTGTTCCCCTGCGGGAGCTGCTGGAATCCCAGGCGTTCCGAAGACAAAAATCGGTTCTTGCTTTTGCGGTCGGCAAGGATATAGCCGGGCAGCCGGTGGTGACGGATATCGCAAAAATGCCGCATCTGCTGATTGCGGGTGCGACCGGATCCGGAAAATCGGTCTGTATCAATACTTTAATTATGAGTATTCTTTACAAGGCTACACCGGATGAAGTAAAATTTATTATGATTGATCCGAAGGTTGTGGAGCTTTCCGTTTATAATGGAATTCCGCATCTGTTTATACCTGTGGTGACAGACCCAAAAAAGGCGGCCGGCGCCCTGAACTGGGCTGTGTCGGAGATGACCGAACGCTATCAGCGGTTCGCGGAAACCGGATCCAGGGATATCAAGAGCTATAACGCCAAAATAGATGCCATGCCGGAACCGGAGGACGGATCAAAGAAACCCCGGAGACTTCCGAGAATCGTTATTATTGTGGACGAGCTTGCCGATCTGATGATGGTGGCGCAGAACGAGGTGGAGGATGCCATCTGCCGCCTTGCCCAGCTGGCACGAGCTGCCGGCATTCACCTGATCATTGCCACACAGCGGCCTTCCGTCAATGTCATCACAGGTCTGATCAAGGCAAACATGCCGTCCCGGATTGCGCTTTCCGTAACATCCGGCGTAGATTCCAGAACCATTCTGGATATGGTCGGGGCGGAAAAGCTGCTGGGAAAAGGAGATATGCTTTTTTATCCCCAGGGATATCAGAAGCCTGCCCGTGTGCAGGGTGCGTTTGTCTCGGATGAGGAAATCCAGAAGGTTGTGGAATTTCTTTCCGAACGGCACCAGAACCACGAGTATGACAAAGAGATCGAGGAGAAAATCAGCCAGGGTGCACTCCATACGGAGAGCAGAAACGGGACGGATTCCTCCGATCAGGATGAATATTTTGCAGATGCCGCCCGGCTGCTGATTGATAAGGACAAGGCCTCGATCGGAATGCTTCAGAGAGCCTTCCGGATTGGCTTTAACCGGGCTGCCAGAATTATGGATCAGCTTTGTGAGGCCGGGGTTGTCAGTGAGGAAGAGGGAACAAAGCCCAGAAAAGTACTGATGAACCAGGAGCAGTTTGAAAATTATCTGGAGGAAAACTGACGGATGAGAACCTGCACAAATTGCGGCGCACAATTTGCAGATGACGAGCTATTCTGTCCTGTGTGTGGACAGGAGGTGCAGCTTGTACCGGATTTCGAGACCATAGAGAGTAAAATAGCGCAGTCAGAGAAGGAAAAGGAAGAGGCTGAGCGGAAACGGGAAGAAGAGCGGCACTTTCAGGAACAGATGGAACAGCAGAAAAAAAGGCGCATGCACAAGCTTGTTCTTATGTTTGTACTGATTGCCGCGGCTGTCATTATTGTCACGATCTCCGTGGTGGCGGCCATCCGGAGCCGAACCGTCAACACCTTTGACTACCAGTACGCACAGGCACAGGAGTGCTATGAGAACAAGGATTATACCGGTGCTCTGGAACACCTGAAAAAAGCGCTGGGCTACGAACCGGAGAATGATGACGCAAATCTGCTTCTTGCCAAAGCGGAATACCAGTTGGATCAGAACGACGAGGCCGCGGAGGTTCTGGAATCTCTTCTGGATAGAAACGGCTCGCTGGAAGAAGCTTACGAGCTTCTTTTCCAGATCTACCAGGATGACAGCCAGCCGGAGAAAATACAGGCCAGACTGAAAAAATGCAGTCTTTCTGAAGTTCTGGAAAAATACAGCCGGTTTAATCCGCAGCCGCCGGTTATCAGTCCGGAGGGAAATACCTACAATGATGTGGTAAAAGTTGAAATTACTGCGGATGGAAGCGGGGAAATCCGGTACACGACAGACGGTACGGATCCGGAAAAGAATTCTGTTCTCTATGCCGGAAAACTGGAGCTGAGCCAGGAGGGCACCATTACCGTGAAAGCCGTTCTGGTTACCGCTGACGGTCTGGTAAGCGACCCCGCGGAGGCGGAATACATCATCTCCTATGATGTCCCCGATGCTCCGGTCATCTCTCCGGTTTCCGGAACCTATAAAAAAATGGAGACAGATGAAGGCAATTCTTATCATTCCGGGAGCGTGTCTTCTTCCTCAGAGGAAGAGAATACCGCGCAGAGGATTACGATAAAAGTGCCATCCGGTTATACCTGCTACTATTCCTGGGATTCCAAGCCGGACAAGAGCAGCAAAAAATATACTGGTCCGGTAGAGATGAAGCTGGGAGACCATGTGTTTTACGCGGTTCTCTGCAGCAGACAGGGAAAACTGGGGAAAGTCGCGTCCTGCACCTACATCTATACCAGGGTGACACCGACTCCGGCAAATACACCGACCCCGGCGCCGGTTTATTCCTATACCGATCCGCAGAATGCGGAGACCGTGGAGACTCCGACGCCGGAACCGACAGTAACGGAAACTCCTGCCCCTACAGCGACAGTGGATCCGACACCCACAGCGGCGGCATCTGAAAGCCAGTCGGATAAATCATAAAGGGTCTGTTATCACTGCGAACCCAGGCAGTGTAGCAAAACTATATACTAAAGGAGAGGAGAAGCAGCATGTACAAGATTTTGGATGCGGACAAATTGTCTGAGAACATCTACCGCATGGTGGTGGATGCTCCGATGGTCGCGAGACATTGCGAACCGGGCCAGTTTATTATCGCAAAGGCGTATGAGGAGGGGGAAAGAATACCTCTTACGATTTGTGATTATGACCGTGAAAAGGGAACTATTACGATTGTATTTCAGCCGATTGGTGTTTCCACCATTGAAATGGCAAAGCTGAAGGCAGGGGATTCTTTTGAGGATTTTGTCGGCCCGCTGGGAAGACCTTCGGATTTGATTGACACGCCGGTGGAAGAACTGAAGAAGAAAAAAATCATCTTCATTGCCGGAGGCGTCGGCACTGCGCCCGTTTATCCGCAGGTAAAATGGCTCCATGAGAAGGGCATCACAGCGGATGTCATTATCGGAGCCAAGACGAAAGATCTGGTCATCATGGAAAAAGAGTTTAAGGAGGTCTGCAATCTCTACATTACGACCGATGACGGCTCCTACCAGAGAAAGGGCATGGTAACGCAGTGCCTGCAGGATCTGATTGAAAAAGAGGGGAAAAGCTACGATCACTGTGTGGCCATCGGACCGATGATTATGATGAAGTTTGTCGTAAAGATGACGAAGGCTTACAATATCCCGACCATTGTCAGCATGAACCCGATCATGGTGGACGGAACCGGAATGTGCGGCGCGTGCCGGCTCCAGGTGGGAGATGAAATAAAGTTTGCCTGTGTGGACGGACCAGAATTTGACGGATTCCTGGTAGATTTTGACCAGGCAATGAAACGTATGACCATGTATAAGACAGAAGAAGGACGTGCGCTGCTTGCGTTGCAGGAGGGTAAGACGCATCACGGCGGCTGTGGTATGTGCGGAGGTGATCAATAATGGCGGCAGATCCTAAAATGTTAGTAAAAGTACCTGTTCGTGAGCAGGATCCGAAGGTCCGTGCCACAAATTTCGACGAGGTTTGCTACGGCTACAACGCGGAAGAGGCGGTCGAGGAATCCGAGAGATGCCTGCACTGCAAGAACGCGAAATGCATTCAGGGATGTCCCGTAAGCATTAATATTCCGGAATTTATCGCTGCGATCAGGAAAAAGGACTTTAAGGAGGCCTATAACGTCATCAGCGAGTCCAGCGCGCTCCCAGCTGTGTGCGGCCGTGTATGCCCGCAGGAGAGCCAGTGCGAGGGACAGTGCATCCGGGGAATCAAGGGCGAGCCGGTGTCCATCGGAAAGCTGGAGCGCTTTACGGCAGACTGGGCCAGAGAACAGGGGATCCGCCCGGATCCTGCAAAGGAGAAAAACGGACATAAGGTTGCCGTAATCGGCGCCGGTCCTTCCGGTTTAACCTGTGCGGGAGATCTTGCGAGATTAGGCTATGATGTAACGATTTTTGAAGCCCTTCACAAGGCAGGCGGGGTTCTTTCCTATGGAATTCCCGAATTCCGTCTTCCGAAGTCCGCTGTCGTGGATCAGGAAGTGGAAAATGTAAAAAACCTGGGCGTTAGAATTGAAACGAATGTCATCATCGGAAAATCCATCACCGTAGATGAGCTCCTTACAGAAGAGGGATTTGAGGCTGTATTTATAGGGTCAGGCGCGGGACTCCCCATGTTTATGCATATTCCGGGAGAAAACGCTAACGGTGTATTTTCCGCCAATGAATTCCTTACCAGAAACAATCTGATGAAGGCGTACCGTGAGGACTATGACACACCGATTCACTGCGGGAAAAAGGTAGCTGTCGTCGGAGGCGGAAACGTAGCCATGGATGCAGCCAGAACCGCTCTTCGTCTGGGCGCGGAGGTACATATTATTTACCGCAGAAGTGAGGAAGAGCTTCCGGCCAGAAAGGAAGAGGTTCATCACGCGAAGGAAGAGGGGATTCAGTTCGACCTGCTCTGTAATCCGGTAGAAATCCATGTGGATGAAAACGGCTGGGTCAAGGGAATCCGCTGCATCCGTATGGAACTTGGCGAGCCGGATGCTTCCGGAAGAAGGCGGCCGGTACCGGTTGAGGGATCGGAGTTTGACATGGATGTAGATACAGTGATTATGTCCCTCGGAACATCACCGAATCCGCTGATTTCCTCTACAACCATCGGACTGGATATCAATAAGCGGAAATGCATCATCGCAAACGAAGAGGATGGACAGACATCTAAGACCGGCGTATTTGCCGGAGGAGATGCCGTGACCGGAGCGGCTACTGTGATTCTTGCCATGGGAGCAGGAAAAGCTGCTGCGAAGGGGATTGACTCTTTTATTCGGAGTAAGGGTAACTAAGTGAGGTTTTGTGGGGCTGCCGCTTTGGGCGTAATATGAATATTCTTCCGGAAACCGCTTGCGCTGTGGATGTTTCCTTCAGAATATTACATATTGCGTATAGAAAGCGGCAGCCTTTTTGGGCCGCGGCGGAACAAGGAGAAGCGGGTTATGAAAGTCACGATTCTCTGTGTGGGAAAAGTTAAAGAGCATTATCTGGCAGACGGAATCCGTGAATACGCGAAACGTCTGTCAGCTTTTTGCACTCTGGATCTTGTGGAGGTGCCGGATGAGAAAACACCGGACGGTGCTCCGGCGGCGGAGGAGGACGCGATTCGGCGCAAGGAGGGACAGAGGATCTTAGCGAAGATTCCGGACCGTGCCTTTGTTATTACGCTGGAGATCGGAGGAGAGATGACGGACTCTGTCGCTCTGTCGAAGAAGCTGCAGAAGCTGATGACGGGCGGGGCAAGTCATTTTATGTTTGTGATCGGAGGCTCCCTGGGGCTTTCTCCGGAGGTTAGGAACCGGTCGGATTACGCCCTCAGTTTTTCCCGGATGACCTTCCCGCACCAGCTGATGCGCTTGATCCTGCTGGAACAAATTTACCGTTGCTTCAAGATTATGAATCACGAGCCGTATCACAAGTGAATGAGATTGTTTTGCATAAGAATTTAACGAAGCTGCGGTGTGTGCAGAAGGCTTCAACAGGAAGGAAAAGACAGAAAGTACAGAAATGGAAGAAAAGAAAATAATCGAGCAGCTTCTTGCCGGGTATCCGATTTATCAGTACAGTTTTTTTCAGACCAGGGATCTGGATATTAACAGCAGGGTGAGGGAGATCTGCCGGACAGAGTGTGAGCGGTACGGAACCTCCTGGTCCTGTCCTCCTGCGGTCGGCACGGTAGAGGAGTGCAGAGAAAAAATATTAAACTATCCGGAGGGACTACTTTTCTCTACGGTGGCGGAAGTCCATAATATTCTGGACATGAAGGAGACGCTCTCCACAAGATTCGCACATGAGGAGATTACTGTTTCCGTGGAGCGTAAAATGCGGAAGAACGGTTTTGATGTTCTGACTCTGTCCAGCGAATCCTGTGCCATCTGTTCTTCCTGTGCTTATCCGGGAGCCCCTTGCCGCCATCCGGACCGGATGCATCCGTGTATTGAAAGCCACGGCATTGTGGTGTCCAGCCTTGTGGAAAAGCTGAAAATGGATTATTATCTTGGAGAACAGATTCTGCTCTGGTTTTCGCTGATTCTGTTCAGAAAACAGTAGAGGATGAATTGCGCCATGAACGCCGGAATTATTGAGGAACAGATCGAGCTTCCAGGAGAACACGAAAGAAATGTATTCGGGCAGTTTGACCAGAATATAAAAAAAATAGAGAGAACTCTTCAGGTTAGTTTTGTCTCCAGAGACGGAAATCTGAAGATCACAGGGCCGGAGGGAAATGTCCGCCAGGCCAGGGAGTGTCTGGAACAGCTGGTTGAGCTCTCCCGCAGAGGAAATGAGATTACAGAGCAGAACATTAATTATGTTTTGTCTCTTGCGATGGAGCACAATACGCAGGCGGTTGTAGAGCTTGACGGGGATTATATCTGCCATACCGTCAGCGGACGTCCGGTGAAGCCCAAAACACTTGGACAAAAGCAGTATGTGGACGCGATCCGGCAGCACATGATTACCTTCGGCATCGGCCCCGCCGGAACAGGCAAAACCTATCTGGCCATGGCCATGGCGATCACGGCGTTTCGGAATGATGAGGTAAGCCGGATTATTCTGACCCGGCCGGCGATTGAGGCGGGAGAGAAGCTGGGCTTTCTTCCCGGAGATCTGCAGAGTAAGATTGATCCGTACCTGCGGCCTCTTTACGATGCCCTGCACCAGATTATGGGAGCGGAAGCCTTCCAGAAAAATATGGAGAAGGGTCTGATTGAGGTGGCGCCCCTTGCCTATATGCGCGGTCGGACACTGGATAATGCCTATATTATTCTGGACGAGGCCCAGAACACAACGCCGGCACAGATGAAAATGTTTCTGACCAGAATTGGCTTCGGTTCCAAGGTGATTGTGACCGGCGATATGACCCAGAAGGATCTGGGTGCGGGAACCGTCTCCGGCCTGGATGTTGCGGTCCGGGTTTTGAAAAGGGTTGAGGGCATTGCCTTTTGCGAACTGACCAGCAGGGATGTAGTTCGTCATCCGCTGGTGCAGAAAATTGTGGAGGCCTACGAGGGCTATGAAAAAAAGGCGCAGGCACAGGCTGACAGGAAAAAGAAACGCCGGAAAGGACGGCCCTGAGGTGATAAAATGACAGTGGAATTCAGCAATGAACAGGCGGAAACGATGGCTTTTGATCCGGAGGCTCTGGCGGAGCAGGTCGCCGCGCAGGTTCTGGAGGATGAGAAATGTCCCTATGACGCGGTACTTTCTCTGACGCTGGTGGATAATGAGGAAATCCGACGTCTGAACCACAGCTTCCGCGATATCGACAGGACGACCGATGTCCTTTCTTTTCCCATGATCGACTGGGATTCTCCCTCCGATTTCTCCATGCTGGAGAACAGCCGGGAGGCGGAGGATGATTTTGACCCGGACTCCGGTCAGCTCCTTCTGGGAGATATCGTAATCTCCGTGGAGCGGGCAAAGGAACAGGCGCAGGAATACGGTCATACGCTCAAGCGAGAAATTGCTTTTTTAATTGCGCACAGTGTCCTGCATCTTCTGGGATATGACCATATGACGGAGGAAGAGGCTTCTGTTATGGAAAAGAAGCAGGAGAATGCGCTGCAGGAGCTGGGAATTACCAGAGAGATGGAGTGAGGATCGCGGCATGGACGGCAGCAGACAAGGGTTAAAAGACAAAAAGAAAATAGTCGTGAAGATCGGTTCTTCTTCCCTGCAACATCCGGAGACTGGAAAACTGGATCTCCGGAAAATGGAGGTTCTTGTGCGTCAGCTCTGCGATCTGAAAAACCGCGGAAAGAATGTGATTCTAGTCTCTTCCGGAGCGATTATGGTAGGGAAAAACGCCCTGGGAATCGAAAAAAGGCTGGAAGATGTCAATGAGAAGCAGGCGTGCGCATCTGTCGGGCAGGCCCGCCTGATGAGCATTTACCAGAAACTTTTTTCAGAATACAATCAGATCTGCAGCCAGGTACTGCTGACCAAAAATACCATGCTGGATGACCTGAACCGTTACAACGCGGTCAAGACCTTCCGGGAGCTTCTGGAATTCGGCGTAGTTCCCATTGTCAATGAAAATGATACGATTGCCACTTATGAGATTGATTCCATGTCGGTCTTTGGCGATAACGACCGTCTGTCTGCCGTTGTAGCCGCCCTTGTCAACGCAGATCTGCTGATCCTGATGTCGGATATTGACGGCCTGTACACGGACGATCCGCACCAGACCGACGATGCGGTTTTCATCGACTGCGTGGAGCATCTTGACCGGGAACTGATGCAGATGGGAAAAAGCTCTACGGGCAGCAGCGTAGGGACAGGAGGAATGGCAACCAAGCTTTCCGCCGCTGACATTGCAATTTCCAGCGGGTGTGATATGGTGATTGCCAACGGAAATGACTTTCATAATATCGGCCGGATCTGTGACGGGGAAAAAATAGGAACCCTTTTTCTGGCCGATCGTAAGGATGAATTCTATGTGCTGAACAAGCTGGAGCATATGGTGTAGAAAAGACCATTTTCCCGGAAGAAACTGGAGAAATCCATCGGATTTGGAAGTGCATACTGCAGAGAGGAATAAGTTTTCCGGCATTTCCGGAACATGTTGACACGGGAACGAATGAAGAAGGAGAACTGCCATGTCAGAAGAAAAAAAACAGCTCCGCAAACTGATTTTTTCCAGAAGGAAGGAAGCCACAGATCAGGAAATTGAGGAGTGGAGCCGGATGTTGTTCGGACAGATCCGGGAGATGGATCTGTACAAAAATGCGAAGCATGTTTTTGCCTATATGGATTACAACCATGAGGTGATGACCAGAGAATTTATCCGGGGCTGCTGGGAGGACGGAAAGCAGACCGCCGTCCCAAGGGTAAACGGAAAGACCATGAATTTTTACGAAATTACAGATTTCCGTCAGACGGCGCCGGGCTGTATGGGGATCTATGAGCCGGCGGATAACGAATCTATCGGCTACCGGATGGTGGATCATCTGGCAGATAACTGGGAGGATGCCCTGTTTATAGTACCCGGTGTTGCCTTTGATGTGAGCAGGAACCGCTGCGGCTACGGCGGAGGCTATTATGACAAATATCAGGAAATTCACAGGGAGCATCCTACCATCGCCGTGTGCTTTGAATTTCAGATCGTTGACCGGGTGCCGGTGAACGAGTACGATATCAAGCCACAAATGCTGGTGACTGAAAAAAGAGTGATCCGTTGAAACGAGAGGTTATATATTGAGTTCAGAAGACAGAGAAAACAGATATCCGGGAGCTGTACCGGAAACAGAACCGGAACGGCAGTATTATTTTATCCGGGAATGCAGAGAAATTGTTAAAAAGAAGGAAGCGGAGCTCGGACATCCGCTGACGGCCTGCTGCGTAACGTTCGGGTGTCAGATGAATGCCAGAGATTCTGAAAAACTCCGGGGTATTCTGGAGGAAATCGGCTACCGGAACACGGACGAAGAGGAGGCTGACCTGGTTCTCTATAATACCTGCACGGTAAGGGAGAACGCCAATACCAGGGTCTACGGCCGCCTGGGCTATCTGCATTCCCTGAAGGATAAGAATCCCCATATGATTATCGGCCTGTGCGGCTGCATGATGCAGGAGCAGCAGGTGGTGGACCGTCTTAAGAAGAGCTTCCGCTTTGTTGATCTGATTTTCGGAACCCACAACGTGTATAAGCTGGCAGAGCTTTTGTATCATGTCTTTGAGGATCAGGGCATGGTGGTGGATATTCTGCAGAAAACCGATCAGGTGGTCGAAGAGCTTCCCACAGACCGGAAATATTTCTTTAAATCTGGCGTGAACATCATGTACGGCTGCAACAATTTTTGCTCATACTGCATTGTTCCCTATGTCAGAGGACGGGAGCACAGCCGGGAGCCGGAGGAAATTCTCTGTGAGATCCGCAATCTGGTCAGGGACGGCGTGCGGGAAGTCATGCTGCTGGGACAGAATGTCAATTCCTACGGGAAGGGGCTGCCGGAGGACAAGGCCTGCAGCTTTGCCCAGCTCCTGGGGCAGATCGCGCAGATCAATGGGCTGGACCGTGTGCGTTTTATGACATCCCATCCCAAGGATCTTTCGGATGAACTGATCGCCGTCATGGCAAAATATACGAACATCTGCCGTCACCTGCATCTGCCTCTGCAGTCCGGTTCCACTGGAATCCTGAAGAAAATGAACCGCCGCTACACAAAGGAAAGCTACCTGGCTCTGGTGGACAGAATCCGGAAGGCGGTACCGGACATTTCCCTGACAACGGATATCATCGTCGGATTTCCCGGAGAGACGGAGGAGGATTTTCAGGAGACCATGGATGTCGTGCGCCGCGTGCGCTTTGACAGTGCCTTTACGTTTCTCTATTCCAGAAGGAGCGGAACACCGGCGGCAGATATGGAACAGGTTCCGGAGGATGTGATGAAGGACCGGTTTGACCGGCTTCTTGCCCTGGTTCAGAAGATCGGACGGGAGCAGACGGCGCGTTTTGAGGGAAGAACCATGGACGTCCTGGTTGAGCAGGTGAATGAACACGACGACTCTCTGGTGACCGGCCGGCTGGATAACAATACGGTTGTTCATTTTCCGGGCACAGCGGATCTGATCGGACAGATTGTTCCGGTACATCTGGATATCTGCCAGGGATTTTATTACATGGGAACGAGAGCTTGACAAAGAGTCCGGGCATGCGTAAAAGCTGCCCGGTTTTTATGAAAGAACAGGAGATTTTTATGCCGGTTTCACCGATGATGCAGCACTACCTTGCGACAAAGGAGGAGTATAAAGACTGTATTCTTTTTTACCGACTGGGCGACTTTTACGAGATGTTTTTTGATGACGCGAAAACGGTCTCGGAGGAACTGGAGCTGACACTGACAGGAAAAGACTGCGGGATGGAGGAGCGCGCGCCGATGTGCGGGATTCCCTATCACGCCGCGGATACCTACATTACCAGGCTGATTGAAAAGGGGCATAAGGTCGCCATCTGTGAACAGATGGAGGATCCGAAGCAGGCAAAAGGAATTGTCAGGCGCGAAGTGATCCGAGTAGTGACCCCCGGAACCATCATCAGCCAGGAAGAGCTGGATGAGACCAGGAACAATTACCTGATGTGCATTGTGGATCTGTCGGACCGTTACGGTCTGTCTGTCGCGGATATCTCTACCGGACAGTGTCTGGTGTCCGAGACAGACGGCGTTCCCCGTCTGATGGATGAAATCCAGAAATTCCGGCCGTCCGAAATCATCTGCAACCAGGCTCTTCTGGTATCAGGCCTGGATATGGACGACATACGGGGAAGGCAGCATATCGCCGTATCCGCACTGGATGATTATTATTTTGACGATGAAGCGTGCAGCAGAATTCTTACGAAGCACTTTCACACCTCTTCCCTGGCCGGGCTGGGAGTGGCGGATTTTTCCTGTGGTGTGATCGCGGCCGGGGCGCTGTTCCAGTATCTGTACGAGACGCAGAAAAACAACATGGATCAGATGACTGCGCTGACGCCTTATTTTTCCGACCGGTACATGCTGATTGACAGCTCCAGCCGCAGAAACCTGGAGCTGGTGGAAACCCTGCGGGAAAAACAGAAAAAAGGCTCCCTTCTGGGCGTTCTGGACCGGACAAAAACGGCAATGGGAGCCAGAATGCTGCGCAGTATGATTGAACAGCCGCTGATCCAGCCGACAGCGATTGAGGACAGGCTGACAGCCGTGGAGGAACTGACGGAGGCTCCGATGAATCGGGACGAAATCCGGGAATACCTGCAGCCGGTCTACGACCTGGAACGTCTGGCCAGCCGGATTACCTACCAGTCCGCCAACCCCAGAGATTTGATGGCATTTAAGACGTCGCTCCAGATGCTGCCGTTTATCCGGCAGCTGCTCTCGGATTTTCAGGGAACCCTTCTGAAGAATATCCGAGAGGACATGGATCCGCTGGAGGATCTGTATCAGCTGGTGGAAGATTCCATCCAGGAGGATCCGCCACTGGCGATGAAGGAGGGCGGGATCATCCGGGACGGCTACAATGAGATGGTGGACCAGTACCGGGCCGCCCGGAAAAACGGAAAACAGTGGCTGTCTGATCTGGAGCAGGAGGAGCGTGAGAAAACAGGAATCCGTACGCTCCGGGTCAAGTATAACAAGGTTTTCGGCTATTGCATTGAGGTGACCAATTCTTTTAAGGATCAGGTTCCGGATTACTACACAAGAAGGCAGACATTGGCAGGCGCGGAGAGGTACACTACGGACAGGCTGAAGGAGATTGAACAGTCCATTCTGGGAGCGGAGGAACATCTTTACGGTCTGGAGTATCAGCTGTTCAGCGAGGTACGCGACAAAATAGCAGAAAACGTCGCGAGAATCCAGAAAACCGCACAGGCGGTTGCGGCGCTGGACGTTTTCTGCTCTCTGTCCTACGTGGCGGAGCATAACCGCTATGTCCGACCCCGGTTGAACAGCAAGGGAAGGATTGACATTAAAGAGGGACGTCACCCGGTTGTCGAGCAGATGATGAAGAATGATATGTTCATCTCCAACAACACCTATCTGGATCAGAGGGACAAGCGTGTGGCCATTATCACCGGCCCGAATATGGCCGGAAAATCTACCTATATGCGGCAGACAGCTCTGATTGTTCTCATGGCGCAGATCGGTTCCTTTGTTCCCGCCGAATCGGCGGATATCGGCATTGTGGACCGGATTTTCACCAGAGTGGGAGCATCGGATGATCTGGCCAGCGGGCAGAGTACCTTTATGGTGGAAATGACGGAGGTTGCCAATATCCTCCGGAACGCCACATCGAACAGTCTGCTGATTCTTGATGAGATCGGCAGAGGAACCAGCACATTTGACGGGCTGGCCATTGCCTGGGCGGTCATTGAATATGTGTCTGATCCGAAGAAGCTCGGCGCAAAGACCCTTTTCGCCACCCATTACCACGAGCTTACCGAGCTGGAAGGCAAGCTTCCCGGCGTGAACAATTACTGTATTGCGGTCAAAGAAAAGGGAGATGGCATTGTATTCCTCCGCAAGATCGTCCGGGGAGGGGCAGACAAGAGCTACGGCATTCAGGTGGCGCGGCTGGCAGGTGTTCCGGAGCCGGTGCTGCAGCGGGCGGATGAGCTGGTAAAACAGCTATCCGATGCTGACATCACAGCTGCCGTAAAGAACCTGACGGACAAAAAAGTAAGGAAAGAAAAGAAAAAACTGTATGATACGGTAGATATGCAGCAGATGAGCCTGTTTGACGCCAATGACAATGAAAAAATCATCAATGAACTGAAGGAGCTGGATATATCCTCCATGACGCCCCTGCAGGCTCTGAATATGCTGAACCATCTGCAGAGTGAGGTGAGAAACCGCTGGTGATAGAATTACTGGATAAAACAACCATTGACAAAATTGCCGCCGGAGAGGTGGTGGAACGACCGGCTTCCGTGGTCAAGGAGCTTACGGAGAACGCGATTGACGCGTCCTCTACTGCCATTACCATCGAAATCAAGGACGGAGGAAACAGCTTTATCAGGATCACGGACAACGGCGGAGGAATTCCGGCGGATCAGGTCCGGAAAGCCTTTATGAGGCACGCCACCAGCAAAATCCGAACGGTGGACGATCTGGTGCAGATTGCCACACTTGGATTTCGCGGCGAAGCTCTCTCCAGCATATCCGCCGTTGCGCGTGTGGAGTGCATTACCAAGACGCCGGAGGCCCTGACGGGTGTGCGGTACCGGGTTGAGGGCGGAAAAGAAATCGAATTTGAGGAGATCGGATCGCCTTCGGGCACTACCATGATTGTCCGGAATCTTTTCTTTAACACGCCTGCGCGGGCTAAATTTTTGAAATCCGGAATGACAGAGGGAAACCATGTCGCCCATGTGGTGGAAGAACTGGCGCTGTCCCATCCGGAGATTTCTTTCAAATTTCTTTCCAACGGCCAGAGCCGGCTGTATACCAGCGGAAACGGGAACCTGAAGGAAATTGTGTATCAGATCTTCGGAAGGGATCTGACACGGGAGCTGATTCCGGTGGATCAGACCACAGAGCTGATGTCTATTCACGGGTTTATCGGCAATCCGGGCGTGGCAAGAGCAAACCGGAATTTTGAAAACTATTTTGTAAACGGACGTTTTGTAAAGGACAGGATTCTGGGAAAGGCCATTGAGGACGCGTATCACGGGTTTCTGATGCAGCACAGGTTTCCGTTTACGCTCCTTTACATCCGGATAGACGGGACAAAGGTAGACGTGAACGTGCATCCGTCCAAAATGGAGGTGCGTTTTTCTTCTCAGGAAGAAATCTATCATACCCTCTGCCTGGCGCTGCAGAACGCGCTGATGCAGAGGGAACGAATCCCACAGGTACCGCTGAAGGAGGAGAAGCGGACTGCTGAGAAAGCACCGGATTCTGAGAAAAAAAAGATTCCGGAGCCGGAGCCCTTTGAGCAGGTTCGCAGGAGACATCTGGCAGCTGCTGCCGTAAAAGACGAGAGGAAAAACTATCAGGGAAATCCGGAGGCAGCAAAACTTCCGGAGGCAGAAGGGGAGACAGACAGCTTCGGCGGGTACCCACCCGGCCATCTCTCTATTGTTTCACAGAATCCCTTGAACCCTCAGAAACAGACAGAAAGAAATCCGGGAGATTCTGACTTGTGTGCGCAGGCAGAAAGGAAACCGGGAGAATCTGTGGAAGCCGGATCACAGAGTGGAAAATCCGCCTTAACAGGAAAATTCACCCCGGAGGAAATTCTACGCTACGGGAGACGGAATCCGGCAGGATATCAGAAGGGCGGCTTTTCTTCGGTAAGTTCCGGAACGGCACCGTACCGCACAGCAGCTGATACGGCAACGCCCCGCACTGTGCCCGGAACGGTGGGAAAACAGCTGAGTCTGTTTCAGGAGGACAAAGTCCTGTCCGAGCAGTCCAGAAAGATGTACCGCCTGATCGGGCAGGTGTTTGACACCTACTGGCTCTTTGAGTACAAGGATGCCCTGTATATCATGGATCAGCATGCTGCTCATGAAAAGGTCATGTATGAGCGGATGATGAAAAACTTCAGAGAGAAAAAGATCCAGTCGCAAATGCTGTTTCCGGCTATTGTTCTGGATCTGAGCGCAGCAGAGGCGGATCTGCTCCGGAATCATCTGGATGCCTTTGCGGAGCTTGGATTTGAGGCAGAGCCTTTCGGGGGAAATACCTTCAAAATTTCCGCGGTTCCCGCGAACCTGTATTCCGTCGCGTCCGTAGATCTTTTCACGGAAATTCTGGGACAGCTGGGAGAGGTGGGGGACATATCCTCCAGCCTGATTCCGGAGAGGCTGGCATCCATGTCCTGCAAAGCTGCCGTGAAAGGCGACCACAGGCTCTCTGTTCAGGAGGCAGACGCTCTTCTGGATGAACTACTGACACTGGAAAACCCATACAACTGTCCGCACGGAAGGCCGACGATCATATCCATCAGCCGGTATGAGATGGATAAAAAATTCAAACGGATTGTCTGAGAGAAAATGAACGATAAAGGAAAAAAACAGCCGCTGCTGGTGCTTGCGGGACCGACCGCGGTCGGAAAGACAGAACTGTCGCTGCGAATGGCGGAGGAATTAAACGGAGCAGTGATCTCCGCGGACTCCATGCAGGTCTACCGGCAAATGGATATCGGTTCCGCTAAAATTATGCCGGAGGAAAGAAGAGGCATCCCGCATTATCTGATCGATGTTCTGGATCCGGAAGAGGATTTTAATGTATTTCGTTTTCAGCAGATGGCCGGGGAGGCCATAGCGGAAATTCGGGAAAAGGGAATGCTCCCCATTCTGACGGGGGGAACCGGTTTTTATATTCAGGCTGTTCTGAAAAATATCGATTTTACGGAAAACGAGGGTCATCAGGAGATACGTACACAGATGGAGGAGCTTGCGCAGGCGAAGGGGCCGGAGGCAGTCTACCGGGAGCTTCAGAAGCTGGATCCGGAGGCTGCCGCAGAAATTCATCCTCATAACGTGAAGCGAGTGATCCGTGCGATTGAATATTACCAAATGACCGGGAAGCCGATCTCGGCACACAACAGGGAACAGAGAGAAAGGAGATCCGCGTATCACTCCGCACTGTTTGTCCTGACCGATGAACGCCAGAGGCTTTATGAGAACATCAACCGCCGCGTAGACCTTATGATGGAAAACGGCCTTGTCGAAGAGGTCCGGCGCCTGGTCGGCCGCGGACTTACCGAGGACAATATATCTATGAAAGGCATCGGCTACCGTGAACTTTTTCCGTACTTTCGCGGGGAGATCTCCCTGGAACAGGCGGTTGAGGAGATCAAAAAGGATACCAGACATTTTGCCAAGCGGCAGATTACCTGGTTCAAGAGAGAAGAGGACGCCATCTGGGTAAATAAGAAGGATTTCGGATACGATGAGGAGAAAATTCTTGCTTATCTGCTGAAGACATGGAAAGAGCTTCCGGAGGACTGATGCGGAATTGCCATGCTTTATATGGTTCCGTGCTTATACCGTCTGTCATTTCCGGAACGAAAATTTTTGACCCGAAGGCAGGCCTGTAAGCTTCTGCTCCGAAACTGGATTTATATATTAAGAAGAGGCACACGATAATGAATGAAAGATCAGAAGAAATGTTGAACATGTATCAAAGTCTTGGAATTTTCGGAGACGTGGTTTCCTTCGGGGAGGCTGTTGCCAGGGAACTTGCGCCACGATTTTCGGAAATCGACCGGGTTGCGGAATTCAACCAGCTTAAAGTAATCCGCGGGATGCAGCAGAACCGTGTCAGCGAGGCGTGCCTGTATCCTTCTACCGGCTACGGCTATAACGATCTGGGCAGAGATACGCTGGAGAAAGTTTATGCTACGGTTTTCGGTACGGAGGACGCACTGGTGCGGCCGCTGATTGCCTGCGGGACACACGCGCTTGGAACAGCGCTCGCAGGAAATCTGCGTCCCGGAGATGAGCTCCTCTCCCCGGTCGGGAAACCGTATGATACCCTGGAGGAAGTGATCGGAATCCGGCCTTCACGCGGATCTCTGGCAGAGTATGGGATCAGCTACAACCAGGTGGATCTGCTTCCGGGAAGTAAATTTGACTATGAGGGCATCCGGGAGGCACTGAGCCATGAAAATCTGAAACTGGTGACGATCCAGCGGTCAAAGGGGTATCAGACCAGGAAAACCTTCTCCGTGCAGGAAATCGGAGAGCTGATCCGTTTTATTAAAGGAATCCGTCCGGATGTGATCTGTATGGTGGACAACTGCTACGGGGAATTTGTGGAAACAAAAGAGCCCTCCGAGGCAGGCGCGGATCTAATGGTCGGATCCCTGATCAAAAATCCGGGCGGCGGACTGGCACCTATCGGCGGATATATTGCCGGGAAAAGGGAATACGTAGAAAATGCCGCTTACCGGCTGACAACTCCTGGGCTGGGAAAGGAAGTCGGTCCCTCGCTTGGCGTAAATCCGGCTTTCTACCAGGGATTTTTCCTCGCTCCGACGGTAACGGCTTCTGCCCTGAAAGGGGCGGTTTTCGCCGCCAGCCTGTACGAAAAGCTTGGTTTTCATGTGGTTCCTTCCGGCTCGGAGGATCGCCATGATATTATCCAGGCCATTACCTTCGGAAAACCGGAGGGCGTCATCGCGTTCTGTCAGGGAATCCAGGCAGCGGCTCCGGTAGACAGTTACGTGAAGCCGGAACCCTGGCCGATGCCCGGTTACGATTCCGATGTCATCATGGCGGCAGGGGCCTTTGTGCAGGGATCGTCCATTGAACTTTCCGCCGACGGGCCGATCAAGCCTCCGTATGCGGTATATTTCCAGGGAGGACTGACGTGGCCCAGCGCGAAGCTTGGAATCCTGATGAGCCTGCAGAAACTGAAGGAAGCAGGGATGGTCTCTCTGGGGGAGGTATCTTGAACAGAGTCATAATCATCGGTGCGGGAGCTTCCGGGCTAATGGCCGCGATCTGCGCGGCGAGGGAACATGCTTCCGTCACTATTCTGGAGCACAACGACAGACCCGGAAGAAAGCTGCTTGCTTCCGGTAACGGAAAATGCAATCTGACAAACCTCCGGTCAGAGATCGGAAACTATCACACAGATAACCCGGAATTGATCCGCAGATGCCTGAGCCAGTTTCCGGTTTCGGAAACCCTGCACTTCTTCCGGGAGCTGGGGCTGCAATTCCGTGACCGTGACGGATGGATCTATCCGGCATCCGACCAGTCGGTTTCTGTTCTTCAGGTCCTTCTGATGGAGGCGCAGCATCTTCACGTGAAGATCAAGACACAGGAGGAGGTAACCGGGATTCATAAGGAAGCGGACGGGAGTTTTCTGGTTAGTACCGCCACATGGAATTACCCGGCGGACAAGGTGATTCTCTCCTGCGGAAGTCCGGCCTCCGCCGTCCGGGGATCCTCCGATACGGCGCAGAGAATCGGTCAGTCCCTGGGACTTCAGACGGTGCCTTTTCTTCCATCCCTGGTTCCGCTGAAAATCCGGGAGCCGTTTTCATCGAGATGGGGCGGATGCCGGGTTCACGCTGGCATTTCTCTTCTGGTTGATGGGAAGGAGGTTTCATGTGATTGTGGAGAAATTCAGCTGACGGAATCAGGAATATCCGGAATCCCGGTCTTTCAGGTCAGCCATGACGCGGTTCTTGGACTTGCGGAGAAGAAAAAAACGGAGGCAATTTTGAATTTCTGGCCGGACGGCGGTACTGGCGGGTTTTTTGCCATTCTGCGAGAAGCGAGAACCAACAGCCCCTGGAAAACAGAGGAACAGCTTCTGGCCGGTCTGCTGCCGGACAGACTGATTCCTGTTCTTACCGGAATCTGCAGAAAAAACGGCGGCAGTTCTTCAGATCTTCTTCAACGTCTGGCAAGCCTTGTCTGCCACTTTCCTGTAACAATTGCGGGTTCCGCGGGAATTCGCCAGGCTCAGGTGTGTTCCGGGGGAATCTCGACAAAGGAGCTGACGGAAGAACTCATGTGCAGACGCGTTCCTGGACTCTATGTGACAGGCGAAGCGCTGAACGTCGACGGGTTATGCGGAGGGAACTGTCTCCAGCTCTGTTGGAGTACGGGCTATATTGCCGGCCGCAGCGCGGCAAAAACATCCTGCATTCGTGAGAAAAGCAGCTTTATGATCAATGGAACGTAAATTTTAAGGTTTACAGATTTTTTACATAATGAAACTTGCGAAATTTACCCGTCCTGGGTTATCCTTTTTCTAAGTGATAAGAACATCAGAGAGAAAGGAGTGATTCAGACATGAACAGGGAAACCAGTATTCTCCTTTGGGTACAAAATTATTTCAGAAAAGATCGTTGGACTGCATTCTGGAAAAAGATTACAGCGCTGTGCAATTTCGGATGGTTCTGGATAGCAGTGACACTTTTATGCCTGTCTCTGCGCCAGACCCGTACACAGGGTGTGCTTGCTGCTGTCGCGCTTGGGATAAGCTCCTTTATCGCAAATGTTATATTAAAGCCGCTGGTACGCAGGCCGCGTCCCTATGACGCGCAGGAGGAACTGATCCCCCTTCTTCCTCCGCAGAAGGATCTGGCCTTTCCGTCCGGCCACACCTGTGCCTCTTTCACCTGTGCGTTTATTTATCTGTGGTTTTTTCCGCTTTACATAGGGATTCCCATGATCATCCTTGCTTCGCTGATAGCATTTTCCCGGATTTATCTGGGCGTTCATTATCCCAGCGATGTTCTGGCCGGAATCCTGATTGCACTGGGAACGGACATGATGGTCGTAAGGCTTATTCCGCCGATGTTCTGGATGATTTTCAAGAAACCGGTATGATTTTCCATATGATTTCAGGATAGTCCGTGGTATAACTAGTTCAGGAGGATGAGAAAATGCTAGTAACGTTAAAGGATATTCTGAAACTGTGTGAGGCTAAAAAATGCGCGACAGGCTCTTTTAACACACCCAATCTGGAAGCAATCATGGCAGTCATCGGTGCGGCGGAAGAGCTGAAAGTACCGGTTGTTATTCAGATGGCAGAGAGCCATGAGGAAATTATGCCGCTGGACATTATCGGACCTATCATGCTGGATCTGGCAGAAAAGGCATCTGTTCCGGTGGCGGTTCATCTGGATCACGGCGAGACCGTTGATTATATTTATCGCGCCTTGAAAATGGGTTTTACCTCTGTTATGTACGACGGGTCAAATCTTCCGTTTGATGAAAATGCCGCGAACACCCGGATGGTGGTAGATCTGGCCAAAAAGACCGGGGCATCTGTAGAGGCAGAGATCGGCAGTATGGGAAAAAGGGAAACAGGACTTGGTTCTTCCGGTTCCGGCCCGGATCCAGAGAAGATCTATACCGATCCGCATCAGGCAAGGGAATTTGTAGAATTGACAGGTATTGATGCTTTGGCGTGTTCCTTTGGCACTACGCACGGTGTATATCTGTCAAAACCCAAGCTGGATTTTTCAGTGGTAGAAAATGTCAGAAAAGAAGCCAATATTCCTGTGGTTATGCATGGGGGATCCGGCGTTTCGGATGAGGATTTCCGGCATGCCATCCGCAGCGGTGTGCGCAAGGTGAATTATTACACCTATATGGCACTTGCCGGCGGCCAGAGGATTGAGGATCAGTTCCAGATGGGCTGCGTGCCTGTGGAGAAAGACGGGAAAAAGTACAAGTACTGTTACTCCTTAGTGGAAAGCGATAAAGATGCTCCTGTTATGTATCATGACATTGTGCGTTGGGGAACGTCAGCAATGCGTGATAACTGCAGGAAAGCAATGAAGGTTTTCTCCATGCGGGAAGCTTAACTAAAATACTAACCAATAAAATATAATTAGTAATTATTCAGCACCCCCAGAAAACTGATGAAATCCGAACGGAGAGCTTGCTCGCCGGACGGTTTCAGAAGTTTTCTGAGGGGCGGACAAGCGGCGAAGCCGCTCTGACCGCTCACAACGAGGAACGC
>OCTW011612905.1_pt1 | contig 58600 bp, 50 predicted proteins | sample 1539671 | NCBI WGS metagenome assembly OCTW01 (sample SAMN02144230, study PRJEB22623) | gut metagenome | biome: sheep rumen | host: Ovis aries | place: New Zealand | reverse complement strand
GTTCTGTGGCTTGAATCCGCCCTGTGGAATCGGGCCACCCTGTGGTATAGGATTCACCGGAGGAACCGGACTGTTCTGCGCCATCGGATTTACAGGTGGTACCGGGCCGTTCTGTGGTTTGAATCCGCCCTGTGGTGGTACAGGTCCACCCTGTGGTATCGGACCGTTTGCAGGCCGGAAGTTGCCCTGTGCAGGTACCGGACCGCCCTGTGGAATTGGTCCATTAGCAGGCTTGAATCCGCCCTGTGGTGCAGTCGGAATAGGTCCGCTGACCGGCTGAAATCCGCCCTGAGGTACAAAGTCCTTCGGATCATTCAGATCAAGTCCCATCTCTTCATTTGAAAGAACCGTGGTCCCTTCTTCCCCTGTAAGTTCCCCGTTCATATCTCCGGACAGGACGGTAGTAAGCTCTTCGCCGGTAAGTGCTTCGGAATCAACAACCTTTGCACCGTCCGAAACAGCTTGTACAGCCTTCTTATCACCCGCCTTATCCTCAAAAATATTATCGATATCATTTAAATCCATCGTAACATTTTTATTATCAGTACTCATTGTAACCTCCTTTTCCCTTCACTAGCTGATCATCGCTCCTGCCGGCATATCCTTCTCAGCCGTAAGAAGCGCCAGATTACCATCGAAATCCTCTGCACAGAGAAGCATTCCTTCAGAAAGAACTCCTGCAAGCTTTGCAGGCTTAAGATTTGTAATAACTACAACCTTCTTTCCGACCATATCTTCCGGTGAGTAGAACTTCTTGATACCTGAAACTATCTGAAGTACTCTTCCCGCTACCTGAACCTGCGAACAGATAAGCTTTTTAGAGCCAGGAACTTCTTCACACTTTAAAACCTCACCGATCTGAAGCTGCATCTTGTCAAATTCATCAAGTGTGATCTGATCCTTGACAGCTGCCTCGACAGAAGGGATCTCTGTCTTCTCCTCAACAACTTCCTTCTTCTTAGGTTTCTCAGGCTCAGGCTGCTTTGCAGGGAATTTCTCCTCTATCTCAGCGAGCTTCTTCTCTGTATCAATTCTTGCAAAAAGCATCTCAGGATTCTCTGTTACCTTATTACCCTGCGGATAAAGTCCAAAGCTGCCAAGCTCTGTAACCTTTCTAGGCTCAGTATTCAGCTGGGCAAATATCTTCTCAGCCGTCTCAGGCATAAATGATGAAAGGAGACTTGCTCCGATCGTTATGCCTTCAACAAGATTGTAGAGTACAGTCTTAAGTCTGTCCTCCATATCGCCTTCCTTGGCAAGTGCCCAAGGCATTGTCTCATCAATATATTTATTACATCTCTTAAAGAGATTCCAGATTTCGGTAAGCGCATCGGCAACACGAAGCTTATCCATCGCATCATTGACTTTAAGTCTTGTACCGAGGATGAACTTCTTGTATTCATCATCCGGATCAATGCTTATTCCGCCGTCAGAAACAACTCCTCCGAAATACTTATTTACCATTGAAATCGTTCTGTGAACGAGGTTTCCAAGTGTATTTGCGAGGTCGGAATTGATCCTCTCTATAAGGAGCTCCCACGAAATAACACCATCGTTATCAAATGGCATCTCATGAAGCACGAAATATCTGACCGCATCAACGCCGAAAAGATCAACCATATCGTCAGCGTAGAGAACATTTCCCTTACTCTTGCTCATCTTGCCGTCGCTCTGAATAAGCCATGGATGACCAAATACCTGCTTAGGAAGAGGAAGGTCAAGAGCCATCAGCATGATCGGCCAGTAGATGGTATGGAATCTCAGAATATCCTTACCGATAAGGTGAAGGTCTGCAGGCCAGTATTTCTCAAACATAGGATCACTGTTACCATCAACATCATAGCCAAGTCCGGTGATGTAGTTTGAAAGTGCATCTATCCATACATAAACAACATGCTTGGTATCGAAATCAACAGGGATGCCCCATTTGAAAGAGGTACGGGATACGCAGAGATCCTGAAGACCCGGCTTAAGGAAGGTATTTACCATCTCATTCTTTCTTGATTCCGGCTGAATGAACTCCGGATGCTCATCAATGTACTGGATAAGTCTGTCGGCATATTTGCTCATCTTGAAGAAATACGCCTCTTCCTTTGCAGGCTTTACAGGACGTCCGCAGTCAGGACAGCAGCCGTCAACAAGCTGACTTTCTGTCCAGAAGGACTCACACGGAGTACAGTAAAGTCCCTCATATTCACTCTTATATATATCGCCCTTGTCATAGAGCTTCTTAAATATCTTCTGTATCTGCACCTCATGATACTCATCGGTAGTTCTGATGAACTTATCATATGATGTGTTCATGATATCCCAGATTCTCTTGATCTCTCCCGCCTGCTCGTCAACGAACTCCTTTGGAGTAGAGAAGTTTTCGAAGGCCTTGGTCTCGATCTTCTGACCATGCTCATCGGTACCTGTCTGGAATCTCACATCATAACCGGTAAATCTCTTGTACCTTGCGATGCTGTCGGCAAGAACGATCTCATAGGTATTGCCTATATGAGGCTTTCCTGATGCATATGCTATTGCCGTTGTGATGTAAAATGTTTTCTTTGCCATTGTTTTTTCCGCCTTTCCGCTACTAATGATATGGCTTTCACGTTTATAAAGTTAACGCCACCGCCGTTTGGCGATGGCGTGAAACCCGCATTATCTTTAACCTATTTTCAATCTGAATTTCTGCATATCTCTTTCCGAATCAACTATCTCGATCATTCCTCCGAGGCCTCTGATCTTATCATCAAAATCCTCGTAACCACGCTTGACATATTTGATATCGTCGATAGTACTGAAGCCTTCTGCCGCAAGCGCTGCAATAACAAGCGCCGCTCCCGCACGGAGATCCGAAGCAACAAGATTGGCTCCCATATATTTCTCTACGCCGTGGATAATGGCTGCGTTGCCCTCAACCTGAATATTTGCTCCCATCTTGCGAAGCTCATGAACATATCTGAAACGATTTTCAAAGATGCTTTCCGTTACAACACTGGTACCATTTGAGATAGCAAGTGTTGCGGCCATCTGAGCCTGCATATCCGTAGGAAATCCCGGATATGGAAGGGTTTTGATCTGAGTTGGTTTAAGTGGTCCATCCGCCATGACTCTCACCGAATCATCATATTCAATTACTGTTGCGCCCATCTCAATAAGCTTTGAGGAAATAGCCTCAAGATGCTTAGGAATAACATTTTTGATCAGGACATTTCCTCTTGTAGCTACCGCCATAGCCATAAAGGTTCCTGCCTCGATCTGGTCAGGTATAATCGAATACTCGGCGCCATGAAGTCTGGCAACGCCTCTGACTCTGATAACATCAGTACCAGCACCCTTGATGTTTGCTCCCATGGTATTGAGGAAGTTTGCAACGTCAACTATATGCGGCTCTTTGGCTGCATTTTCAATAGTGGTCTTACCCTCTGCAAGTGCAGCGGCAAGCATGATATTTATAGTCGCACCGACAGAAACCGTATCAAGGTAGATATGTTTTCCTACCAGTTTCTCTGCCTTTGCAACAATCTTTCCTCCCTGAACAATCTTCACATCAGCTCCGAGGTTTTCAAAGCCCTTGATATGAAGGTCAATAGGTCTCGAACCGATATCACATCCTCCCGGAAGTGCTACGTTCGCATAATTATATTTTCCAAGAAGCGCTCCTATAAGATAGTAAGACGCTCTGATCTTTCTGATATGAACACCGTCTACTGAAAGGGTCTCGTCACCTACTATATTCTTTCCGCAGATCCTGACGGTATGTTTGTCTATATGTTCAACCGTTGCACCGATATCGGAAATAGCTGCCAGAAGAGTTCTGGTATCGCTGACATCAGGTACATTTTCGATTATGACATCCTCGTCAGTCATTATCGCTGCTGCAAGTATTCCAAGTGCTGCATTTTTGGCGCCCGCAATAGTAACCTCACCCTCTAATGCATTGCCACCCTTGATTGCATACTGTTCCATAACTATAAGCTCCCACAATTTATAAATAACTAAAAGACACCATGCAGCCTTCTTTCCCGAGAAAAATACATGGATAATCTTACATTATTATCATTAAAAAATATACATAATCAACTAATTATAACATATTAAAACAATTTGTAAATCTTTTTTAATACATTAAGTTGATTTTGTCGTATTGTATCGATCGTATCGATTAACGGCCTGTCTGCCCTTCTTTATTTATCAGCCTCGCAGTAAATGCATCTGTACACGCGGTTTTTCTCGTCAGTTAGCTTGAAAATATGAGGGATACCCTTCTCGATGGCTGTTATGCATCTCGGATTTTTGCATTTTTTGATATTTACAAGCTTCTTCGGAAGATCAACCTTCTTCTTTTCGATGGTCTCGCCATCCTTGATGATACTTACCGTAACATCCGGGTCGATATAACCGATGACATCAAGATCGATATCCATATTCTGATCTATCTTAATGATATCCTTCTTGCCCATCTTCTTGCTGTTAACCTTCTGGATAAGGGCAACGCTGCAGGAAAGCTTGTCAAGGCCGAGATCATAATAAATCTGCATGGCCTTGCCTGCGGTGATGTGGTCAAGAACTATGCCGTTCTGTATGCTGTCTATCTTCATTTTTCAGATGTCTCCTATATTAACTATTAGATTATCCGTGAAAAATATGTCTCTTCGTGTGCAATGATTCTGTAAACAGAATCATTCATACATCATTTCATGATGTATGTGGCATGCTATGCATGCCGCATCATTCGCTTCGCTCATGATAGCAATATGCTCCGCATATTACTACCCAGTTGTAGCAAAATACGCCTTCAGAGGCATATTTATTCACGGATTCAATTTACTCAATAAGTTAAGTCCAGCAGCGTTAATATGAGTGCCATTCTGACGTACTTTCCGTTCATGACCTGGCGGAAGTAGGCGGCTCTCGGGTCGCTGTCAACCTCTGTTGCGATCTCATTTACTCTCGGAAGAGGATGAAGAATGATCATGTCTTCCTTAGCATCATGAAGCTTTGCCTTGTCGAGGATGTAGGTATCCTTCAGTCTGACGTAATCAGCTTCATTGAAGAAACGTTCTCTCTGAACTCTTGTCATGTAAAGAACGTCGAGTTTATTTATATTTTCCTCAAGAGAAGTAACTTCTTCGTAAGGAATGCCTGCAGGTTCAACGACCTCACTGATCAGATAATCCGGAACCTTCAGCTCCTTAGGAGAAATAAATACAAACTTGATTCCCTCATATCTTGACATGGCTTTGACAAGAGAATGTACCGTACGACCGAATTTCAGATCTCCGCAGAGACCGATGGTCATATTATCAAGTCTGCCTTTCTCACGAAGGATTGTGAGAAGGTCTGTAAGTGTCTGTGTCGGATGGTTGTGACCACCGTCACCGGCATTTATTATAGGAACCGGTGAATACATAGACGCAAGCATCGGAGCTCCTTCATTCGGATGTCTCATAGCTATAACATCGGCAAAGCATCCCACTACTCTTACGGTATCTTCAATGCTTTCGCCTTTACTAACCGATGATGAGTCGGCCGAAGAAAAACCAAGCACGGAACCGCCCAGCTCAAGCATCGCTGCTTCAAAGCTAAGTCTTGTTCTTGTACTTGGTTCATAAAACAGAGTCGCTATCTTCTTTCCTTTACAGCGCTCACTGTATTTGTCCTTATGTGCAATAATATCAAGTGACAAGTTGAGAAGCTTGTCCAGCTCCTTAACCGATATATCGATTGGATCGATCAAATGTCTCATATATGCCTCCATTTCGTCAGATGCGGCGGACCTCCGCCTCTCTGATACACTTCAATCATTATAGATTCACCAAGGCGGTATGTCAAATCAATTTCTTTATATTATACGAGAATGAGCATATATTTCTCAGCGTGCTAAGATTTGCTAAATCTATACAAATCCCGCAATACTTCGAAATATACGCTCATTCTCTTTTCAACAAAAAGCATATATGATTTTATACTATCCCTTTAACTTGATAATACCCAGCGAAACAAGAAGTATCATTGTCAGAAGGATAGGAGCTACTACAGTGATCATGATCTTGTAGAGAGCCTTACGTCCGAACTTCTCACCATTGATGGTTGCTTCCTCGATCACAGTCTTTGGCTTAACAACCCATCCGACAAGGATACAGGTTCCGATCGCTACGATCGGCATGAAGATGTTATTTGCAAGGTAATCAACAACGTCGAGGAGCTGCTGACCCTTCGCACCATTCGGAAGATCAACCTCCATGTAGAAGATTGATTTTGCATAGTAGCCGAGGCAGATGATTGCACCGATTACAGCTGCGATAAGTCCCTCGGAAACAACGGCCTTCTTTCTGCTCATTCCGAACTTATCGATCATTCCGGAAACAACAGCCTCAAGGACTGAGATCGAGCTTGTAAGTGCAGCGAAAAGCACCATGATGAAGAACAGTGCACCGATAAGCTGGCCGATGGCACCCATTGATTCGAAAACCTTAGGAATAACCATAAATACGAGTCCTGCACCACCTGTCATTCCTTCCTTGCCCATGAAAACATAAACTGCAGGGATGATCATAACACCGGCGAGAAAAGCAACAACTGTATCAAATATTTCGATATGGTTTACGCTTCGTACAAGATTATCGTCCTTCTTATAATAAGAACCGTAGGTAACCATGATACCCATGGCAACGCTTATACTATAGAAGAGCTGCGTCAAGGCATCCATGACAACTCTGAAATAATCACCGAAGGTATATCCGTCAACATTAGGAACAACATAGTATTTTAAACCTTCAAGGCCTGTTACTCCTGTTTCCTTATTCTTTATGGTAAGAGAGAATATTGCAATACCTACAACAAGAACGAGAAGGATAGGCATAAGTATTCTTGAAAGCGACTCGATACCCTTATTTACTCCTCTGAATACAACAAAGCATGTTGCAAAAAGGAAGATAAGGTCAAACATAATAGTCCATTTTGGATTGGTAAGGAACTCAACAAAGTATCCTCCGTCGGCTGCATTTTTGCCCTGACCGATGATAAATACAACTGCGTATTTAAGAACCCATCCACCTACTATACAATAATAAGGAAGGATAAGAAACGGTACTACTGCCGAGATTACACCAACCCAGCCAAACTTCTTATTTAATTTTCCATAGGCTGTGAGTGAACTCTGATTGGTCTTACGTCCGATTGCAACCTCTGTAATAAGAAGTGTAAAACCAAAGGTTACTGCAAGAACCAGATAAACTATAAGGAAGAATCCGCCTCCGTTTTTGGCTGCGAGCGCCGGAAAGCGCCAGATGTTTCCGAGGCCTACGGCACTTCCCGCTGCCGCAAGCACGAACCCGAATGAGCCCGAGAATTTGTTACGTTTTTCCATACCATAATCTCCTATATTTTTTCATATTGATCACACATATTTCACCGTGTCAGGTGAATATATGACTCTTTTTTATGTAGATACTGCCTATTCGCCAAATGCCTGCAATCGCATGCTGCCAACTCTTTACCTACGCAAAAGATTAGCCTGCATATCACTATGCAGGCTATAACTTTATACAATATACAATGTTTTTATACAAAAAACAATATGAAAAAGTGTTTGATCACTATACAAAAATCATGATTTGTATAATAAATGGCAAATATCTTTGCTTATGAATTGATCAGTGTGTACATAACAGCCTTCTCAGCGTGACGGCGGTTCTCGGCCTGATCAAGGATGTGGTCGAGATTCTTCATCTCAACGCTCTCCGAAATCTCAAAACCAACATGCATAGGCATATCGTGGAATACTATCGCCTTGCTGTCCTTAGTGAACTCATCATTAATCTGGTAAGGCATCATCTTCGCAAGGGTTTCTTCCTTCTTCTCCTTATATGCAGGATTATTGAAGAACTCCATGTCTACCCATGTGTCTGTATAAAGGATATCCATGATGTCGGCGTATTTCTTAGCCTCCTCCATACTCATGGTTGGATCAAGCTCAACATAGTGACCTGTTGCCTTAGCAGCCTCATAGAAATCATCACCGCAGGCAGTGTTGTTTACAAGAGGTGTAAGTCCGTAGAGAGTACCCTGCTTCATCTTCGCGAAGAACTCTACCAGAGAGTTAAATACATTGTTCTTGGCACCGATGAAAAGAAGCTTAACATTCAGTGTTCCGAATTTCTCGATAACTGTAAGCATATCAGCAAGGATCTGACATGGATGATATGAATTGTCACAGCCGTTGATGAAAGGAACTGTTACATTCTCACCGAACATCTCAACTGTTTCGTTCTTGATGAGACGTGCCATAATGATGTCGACATTTCTGCATACATATTTGATCTCAGAGATTGGCTCGCCAAGAACAAAGTTTGAATCCTCCCAAAGCTGGTTAAAATAGTGTCCGCCGAGCTCAGTGATTCCTGTTGCAAATGAAAGGAAGGTTCTTGTGGATGTCTTCTCAAACAGAGAATAAAGCTTCTTTCCCTCAAGAGCATGAGCGTATTTCTTAGGATCCCTCTTCATATCAAGAGCAAGGTCCAGGATGTCCTGAAGCTCCTCTGCTGTGAAATTTTTGAAATTCAGCATGTTTTTCATATCATTTTCCCTCAATAAATAGTATTTACATCACCGGCAGCCATCACTTATAACCTGTCGGTATTTTTTCTCCAAACAACAAATACCAATGAAATTAATAAAATTCACTGGTATTTGTCTATATTCGCATATTTCATGTAAATATGCAAGCGTTATTTTACGTTTTTTCGTAGTTTCTTCAATGAATAATGTATATTTTGTGCATATTATGCATTAATCAACTTATTTCATGCATATTCTTGATAATGACTATGCAAGATATCCTGCAAGCTTCTCAGCAAGATCTGTCTTCTCCCATGGAACATCGATATCTGTTCTTCCAAAATGTCCGTAAGCTGCTGTCTGCTTGTAGATAGGACGACGAAGGTCGAGCATCTTGATTATACCTGCAGGACGAAGATCAAAGTTTTCTCTTACGATCTCTACTATCCTTGTATCCGAAAGCTTACCTGTACCAAATGTATCTACAAATATAGATGTAGGTCTTGCAACTCCGATCGCATATGAAAGCTGAACCTCGCACTTCTCTGCAAGTCCTGCGGCAACAATATTTTTTGCAACATAACGTGCAGCATAAGCAGCCGAACGGTCAACCTTTGTAGGATCCTTTCCTGAGAAAGCTCCGCCGCCGTGACGAGCGTATCCGCCGTAGGTATCAACTATGATCTTACGTCCTGTAAGACCTGAATCACCGTGAGGTCCGCCGATAACGAAACGTCCTGTTGGATTGATGAAATATCTTGTTTTCTCATCAACCATATCTGCCGGAATAACCACATCAAAGATATATTTCTTAACATCCTCATGGATCTGCTCCTGAGTTACGTCCTCGCTGTGCTGGGTTGAAAGAACAACCGTATCAATTCTTGCCGGTTTGCCATCCTCATCGTATTCAACAGTAACCTGAGTCTTACCGTCAGGTCTGAGATAAGGAAGAGTTCCGTTCTTACGAACCTCTGTAAGCCTTCTTGAAAGCTTATGTGCAAGTGAGATCGGATAAGGCATAAGCTCAGGTGTTTCAGTTGTGGCATAACCAAACATCATACCCTGATCTCCTGCACCGATAGCCTCGATCTCTGCATCACTCATCTGATTTTCCTTAGCCTCAAGAGCCTTATCAACTCCCATGGCAATATCTGCTGACTGCTCATCGATTGCAACGAGAACACCGCAGGTGTCACAGTCAAAACCGTATTTTGCTCTGTCATAACCGATCTCTCTGACAGTATCTCTGACTGTCTTCTGAATATCAACATAGGCGTTAGTAGTGATCTCGCCTACAACCAGAACAAGTCCTGTTGTAACTGTTGTCTCGCAGGCTACACGGCTATTTGGATCCTGACGTATCATCTCGTCAAGTATCGCATCTGAAATCTGATCGCAGATCTTATCCGGATGTCCTTCTGTAACGGACTCGGATGTAAAAAGTCTTCTCTCCATTTGTTTCTCCTTTTCTGCTTTTTTGCGGCAGGTTGAGTTTGTATCAAACTGCGTAGATGCTGACTCCGTCAGCTCATCCCCTCGTGACTCCGTCACTCGGTGATGGTCATTCGCCAAATGCCGACATTTGCGTGTTTCCACGCATGTCGTCGCTTGGCTCATTGTCTACACAAAAAATCCGATTGCAAGCACAACCGGATTTGATAATTCATTATACAAACCCTCTTATTGCTCACAAATACTTTGTGCTCAGGCTGGCACCTTCATCCTTCATTTATAGTCGTTTAACCATAAAATCAGATTGGGTTGCCGTGGCTTCAACGTTCCCTGTAACTCCACCACTCTGAATAAGAGTTATATTTTTCAGATGTATAAACATTACAACATATGCACCATCCTGTCAATAGTGCTTTTAGCCCTTCCATATCGAAAAGACTCATGCTGAATACCTAAGCAGAATTTAAAAGCTGCGGAAGGTCCGAAGACCAACCGCAGCCTGTGCATGAAACCGAACCTCCGCACTCAGCCGAAGCTGAAGGTTTTCTGCAGGCAGTTTTATAATTAGACGATTTTCCCAACGTTAACACTAAACCTTAACCGATAACTGATAACGAATAACCGGGAACAGTACTATTAAACGTGAACCATAACATTAAACACGAATAAATGCCTGCACGGAATATAACATTAAAAAATGTTAATCAATCTCCACATCAAAGGTCACTGTCTGATTATATATATCGAGAGCCATCTGCATCTCCATAATCTTCTCTGAAACCTTCTCGTATTCCGACTTGATCAGCTCAAGATCATAGTTGATATAGCGGTACTCCGGAACTGCATTTCGCGCTGTGAAAGATCTCTGCTCAAGTCTCTCCTTTGGAAGCTGCTTACGCATAATATCAAGTATATTTTTCCTCTTATTCAGCTGAGCCATTCTGACAAGTATAGTATCCACACTCATGATCTCGCTGCCGACCCTAAGCTTTGCGGTTGCATTTGCGAGGTTGATCGCATGCTTGATCTTGGCAATCTTCTCATCAATATCATTGATAGTCTTGGCAACCTCGGAATAATCATACTCCGGAATAACCGGCTCCTCATTGAGAGCTGCAACATAGGTCTTGGAAGTCTCCTCCTTGTTAGCCCAGAACATCTTATCCTCCTCAAGACTCTTGAGTAACTTGTTAGCATACGCTGAAGTCATTTTCTGCATTTCTTTATCCTCCTGATTTCAAATATATATCCTCTATCCAACTCGGCTTCACCGTCGAGCTTTATTATTTCTCAATAATTTTTTATTCATATTTTTTTTGAGCAAACTCCATATGCCGGAATCATAATCTAGAGAACCATATAATCCGGCGCGACACCCTGTGCATCCACTCTGCATGTGAAAAGACATCCGTCATACTTTCCATCCAGTCCGACTCCTGCCGATGTAATAAAAAGTGTTTTCATATCTTCCCCGCAGAAGCAGCACGAGCTTGTCTGTTTAGCCGGAACCGTAATCTCCGCCAGCAGTTCGCCGGTTCTTCCGTCATGCTTTTCGATGCGGTTTCCACCCCAGACTGCAACCCAGATATTGTCATCCGAATCGATTGCAAGGCCATCCGGCACACCGTTTTCAACCGTAAAAAGCACTCTTCTGTTTGTAATGATCCCTGTTTCAGGATCATGATCATATATAAATACAGCATACTCCGGTGAATCCGAAAAATAGAAGTGCTTTCTGTCTCTGCTCCACGCCATACCATTAGAAATTCTGGTATCAGCCTGCATGATTTTCACATTCTCGGCGGAATAACAATACAGATTCCCCTCCGGTGCATGATCGTCATCGGCTACCGATGCTCCGAACCACAGTCTTCCCGAAGGATCCGCCTTGGCATCATTCGACCGCCAATACGGCTTATAGGTTCCGGTCAGATCAAGATACTTCTCAGCCTTACCGTCCTCATAAATATATAAGCCATCCATCGCCGCAAGAAGAAAGCCATACGACCTCTTAAGAGGCACTGCCGCACCAATCGGCTGCCCGAGATCAAAGCTCCTTTTATTGCCATCCTTATCGCGCATCCACAATCTTCCGTTAATTATATCAACCCACGAAAACCTCTCGAATCGCGAATCATAGTATGGACTCTCCCCGAGACTGTAACTATTATTATCAAATATTTCCGCCTCGTATTTAACCATAAATAACACCTCTCTCTTATAGCAAAAAAACTGCGACACCCACGTGAATATTATACACCCAAACGCCCTTATTGTCATTAAACCATTAGTATATTAACACTTTGATTTTGCCTCTTCCGATGTTATAATTAAGTCACGGTTGAAGACCGTGATCCGAACGCAGTGAGGATACGCGACGCGAAGCGCGCCATGTGCGCAGCACATGCATAATTCTGCAAAGCAGAATTATGGTACATTAAGTCACGGTCGAAGACCGTGATCCGAACGACAATAATTTAGTCACGGTCACAATAACTATTCCAAACAATCACGGAGGGTACAAAAATGATCAAAGACGATTGCATTTTCTGCAAGCTTGCAAACGGGGTTTTCCCGACAAATACAGTATATGAGGATGATGACTTCAGAGTTATTCTGGACGCTGCTCCTGCCGCTAAGGGACATTCACTGATCCTTCCTAAGCAGCACACGGACAACCTTTATGAAACAGACGACGCCGAGCTTGCAAAGCTTCTTCCTATTGCAAAGAAGGTTGCAAAGGCACTGAAGAAAACCTTTAACTGCGATGGCGTAAATATAGTTCAGAACAATGAGCCTGCTGCAGGACAGACCGTATTCCACCTTCATGTTCATGCGATTCCACGCTACACAGGTGACAACGTTGGACTCGGCTGGCCACAGAACAATCCTGACGCAGACGAGCAGGCAATGATTGCTGCTGATATTGCTTCAAATATCGAATAATAAAACAATTCCAGCTATAAACACAAACTGCCGGTAGCAGTGTTTCGGCGATGGGACATCCACAGCGTTGGTACTTAACGAGTAGGCACATCGTGCATACGAGTTTAGTACCACTACGCGAGGAATAAGCGCGAGCGGTCCCTGAGCGAAATACTGCTACCGGCAGTTTATTTGTATTAGGCGTAGTAAACGTATTTAGATATTGTAATTATCCGGATTCTCAGCGAAGCCGTAATCATAAAGTATCTCTTCCAGCCTGTCCTGAGTCATTGGTGTCGGAACAACGAAGTTTGTGTTGTTGATAACCGTCTCCGCAAGATTTCTGTATTCCTTTGCCTGATTTGACTTCGGATCAAACTGAATAACTGTCTTCTTATTGATCTCTGCTCTCTGAACTATGTTGTCACGAGGCACAAAGTAAAGAAGCTGGGTTCCGAGTTCAGCCGAAAAGGCTCTGAGGAGCTCGTGCTCGTGGTCAACATTACGGCTGTTGCAGATAATTCCGCCCAGTCTTACGCCACCTGAACGTGCATATCTCTGAATACCCTTACTGATATTGTTAGCGGCATAGAGAGCCATCATCTCGCCTGAAGCAACTATATATATTTCCTTGGCTTTGCCCTCTCTGATTGGCATTGCGAAGCCTCCGCAGACAACGTCACCAAGAACATCATAAAATACGAAATCAAGATCGTCGGTATAAGCGCCTAGGTTCTCAAGTGTATTTATAGATGTGATTATTCCTCGTCCTGCGCAGCCGACACCCGGTTCAGGTCCGCCGGACTCAACGCATCTTACTCCGCCGAAGCCTTCCTTCAGGATGTGGTCAAGCTCGAAGCCTTCTCCTTCATCACGTATAGTATCAAGAACCGTCTTCTGGTGAAGTCCGCCGAGAAGAAGTCTTGTCGAATCCGCTTTCGGATCGCATCCTACGACCATGACCTTCTTGCCATGCTCAACGAGTCCTGCCGTAAGATTCTGTGTTGTGGTGGATTTACCGATACCACCCTTTCCATAAATTGCTATCTGTCTTATTTCTCCCATTTGTTTGTCCTCTTCTTTCATAATCTCTGTCAGCCTGTTACAGATGAGTAGCAGGTTTTATATCAATTATCTGCCGATGAGCAGCAGGTTGTTTTTATATTTATCTGCCGCAGATGAGCAGCAGTCTCTTTGATCAATGTCCGCTACGAATGAGCAGCAGTTACATCTTAGCCATGTGAAAAAGTTCCTTCCATAGCAGTTTTTAATAAATACAGCTGCGCGCTTATGTCCTTTCCTCCCGGAATTCCCGCTGCATCCGCACGGCAGTGCTGGCAGTGAGTATAAAGCTCTATGTATCTTCCGGCTGAAAGCTGTGCTGCGAAAACCTCACCTCTTGTCGGAGCCCTGAAGTCCTTCATCTCCGCTGCAGGTATGAGTGGTATGATGTTATACAGCTCTGCTCCAAGCTCAGCAACCGTCATTGCTATTTCTTCGATATGCTCGAGATTAACTTCAGGAACGAGCACTGTATTTATCTTGACCATCACGCCTGCATCACAGACCTTTTTGATTCCTTCAAGCTGCTTCTCGATAAGTATCCTGCAGCCCTCAACGCCGTCATATCTCTTTCCGTGATAAACAACGAATTTATTTATCTTCGCAAGTATTTCCGGATCAACTGCATTTACCGTTACGGTCAGACTGTCGATTCCGACATCGATAACCTCTTCAGCCTTCTCGCTGAGCAGGAGACCGTTCGTACTCATACATTTGATCAGATCCGGAAATTCCTCCCTGATAAGTCTGAAGGTCTGAAGTGCGGTATCTGAAGCAAGTGTGTCTCCCGGGCCGGCAATTCCGGCAACCTTGATCTCCGGACAAAGCGTGAGAGCTCTCCTGATAAGATCTATGGTTTCCTCAGGCTTCAGAACCTGAGAAGTGATTCCCGGTCTGTCCTCATAATCATTTCTTACCCTGTCGCAGAAACGGCAGCCGATGTTACATGCCGGGCTCACCGGAAGATGAATTCTTCCCATGTTGTCCTTATGTCCTCCGAAACATGGATGTTTTGCTCTTAATTCTTCTAAGCCTGTCATAGCTGCCTCCTTTCTGGCTGATTATTATACTGTTCCGAACAGTGCGAATAGTCTCCGTTCCACTACGGTCCGTGTTGAACAAGCGTCCCCCGGACTCTTAACACCGCATTCCGCTTCGCTTCATGCTACTAAATATTATCGTAAAGATCCTCTGTAAGTGTCAGGCTTCCTCTGTAGCCTGCTATGGCTCTGTTGAAGAAGAGCCTTGTGGTTACCGGAAATGTTGCTTCAAAGAACTGCACATCCTTGTAGGACGCCGCCTCTCTGTCATTTGCGGAACCGACGATGAGTGATACATCATCGTGCTTATATATTGTTTCATTTATTCTGTACTGATCAGCTGCAAATACAACCTCAGGTGCTTTTGCATATTCAAGATTTGTTATGCGGTCCTTGATCAGCTGTACATCATGTCCTCTGTAGATTGTTTCAGAAACTATCGTGAACTTAGGTGTGAAGCTGTAATCATTTGCCAGATATCTGGTAATACCGATTGCCGAATTGGCATCGCCGATAACTCCGAACCTCTTCCATGAAAGTCTTCCGATGGCCTGCTCGAGGAAGCTGTAAACGTAATCCTCTTCCTCCCAGATAACCTTCTCAACGAGCTCCTTATCAAGTGAAAGAGCCTCCGCAACCTGGCGAACAAATTCGGTTGTATCGGTTGCTCCGACCGGAAGTCCCGGATATTTGATCCAAGGAACCCCAAACTTCTCTTTATATTTCTCGGCCGGCTTCTCGAAGAGCCATGGATTGATAACTATATTAAGTGCCGCACCGGAACTCTTCTTAACATCATCGATAGTCTGATGATTGGTGTAAAATGTATTTACCCTAAGTCCGAGTCTCTCGAGTATTCTCCTTATCTCCTCGAGATTTCCGTACCAGTACGGATCGTGATAAGGAACGATTCCAAATATATTTACAAGCTTTTCATCTCTCTCAGCAGGTTCTATAACCTGATCGATGAATGTATTCCAGACAACCTCATAGCCGAGATTACTGTCGCCGTGGAAGCCCGGAGTCTCAATTGCATAAACCTCATGACCCTTGTCGCGGAACTCCTGAGCGATGCTCTCCACATCATCTCCGATTATACCTGCCGTACATCCTGTCAGGATGAAGAAGGTTTTTGCATCTATGATATCGACTGCACCCTGAACGGTGGTTCTGAGCTTGTTGGTTCCTCCAAATACAACCTCCTTCTCGAGCATGTTCGAGCAGGGAATTGACGATCCTGATACGAAACCTGCATTCTTTCCGCCCGACTGTCCCTGCTCACTGGCAGAGGTCTGAAGGCAACAGCCCGGTCCCGAATGAAATACGGGGCAGACACCTCCGATGGCCAAAAGATTTGAATTTATTCCCGCGAGAACACATCCTCCACGCGGATTTTCTGTTATTGCTGACATATTCTACCTCTTTATTAAATGATATTATCTGCTCACGCATTCATTATCTTTCAACTATATATTTGAATGCATCCTCCTGATACCAGCTGTCCTTATAAGGAAGCTTTCTGTGAGCCGCAAGCTTCACATTGAAGCCCGGATTTTCAAACTGATCTGCTATCTTGTTTCCGAGATATATCAGTCCGTCATAACCCATGGTCGGCCTCTTGCCGTCAAGTACGTGTGTGGTCGGAAGTCCCAGCTTCGCGGCCCAGTCCGCAACGCCAATGAAGCAGTCCGGTCTGAGCCTGTTCAGCAGGTTGACCTGCTCAAATGGGAGCATGTTTGCTATATCAACCACAAAATCACCATGGATCTTGTTGAGATATTCAATATCATCCTGTGCATCGCTGTCGTAGGTCGGTGTTTCAAGTCCTACCAGCTTCATTCCAAAATCATCTATAAGAGCCGCTGCAGCAAAGCTTCTTCCTGTTCCTCCGCAGATGAAGACTCTCTTGCCCTGCAGCCTCTCTCTTATCTCATTTACCAGAGGATCGATTCTCTCGTGTTCCTTTCGGATGATCTCCTCGGCTTCTTCCTCCTTACCGACGATCTTCGCGATGCCTCTGTACCATTTATCCGTATTTCTGATTCCTATCGGCATGACTGTGTGACTGTAAGGAATACCGTAATCCGCCTCCAGCTCCTTCATGAACTCATCTGCGAAAACCTTACAGATAGAGGTCGAAGCCGTCGCTGCGGTTATGTTTCTCAGCTTGTCCAGATTGCTGTAGAAAGGAATATAATTAGCCCTCATGCCGAGGTTCTCAAGCATTCGTTCCATCTCCCTCTGGTCAGCGTAGCTGATTGAGGTCGGTGCGAACAGGTTTATCAGATCAGGCTCTGTCTCCTGCTTCTGTCCTTTTATAATATATTTATTGATTGCTATCAGCGCCGCATCAAAGCCTGATGCACATATCTTGGATTTAAAGCCCTCGCAGTGAACCGGTACCATTACCACCTCCGGATATTCATCCTGAAGATCACCGCATATTGCATCAATATCATCACCGATGATACCTGATGCACATGAGGTAAATACATATACTATCCTCGGCGAATACCTCTCTATACCAAGCTTAACCGTATCACGGAGCTTCTTCTCGCCTCCGAAGATAACGCTCTTCTTATCAAGATTCGTACAAAGGAGCCTCGCGTTTCTAACGTGCTTAACGCCTCTGTGTATCTGACCGACTCTGAAGAGATCCTGCATGGCCGATACGCATCCGAGACATCCCTGAGGAGAATGCACTATCAGAAGTGAATCCTCTATGGAAACCAAAGCCTGCAGGCTGTTGATCTCCTGGCACTGAAGTCCCTGCTCGAAGCTTCTCTCTGCTTTCTTTATACATTTCTTTTCAAATCTGTCAGCGATATCTACACTGCTGCCGCCCAGATCGTTATATCTGTTTTGTCTTGATTCTCTTAATCCCGAATATCTGACTGCCATATCATTACTCCCTTTTCTTTCGGTGAACGTGTTTCTTTATTTATGATTAGCTATACTATCACCTTTTAGCCCACTATCGTTAATACTCAAAAATGATACGCGGTTATAGTCTCGGCCTATAACAAATATCATTACTTCTGCCCCGGCTTATGCCCCCAAACATGAAGAAACCACGTTCCGCTATGTCAAAAGAACGTGGTTTTCTATATATTATATGGCATATATAATATGTGATATCAGGGTTTCAATGTCATAAAATGATCATACGTATATGAATCATTTTATGAATTTGGAACCTGCCGGACATGAGGAAGGAGCAATTTATGTAATAAATTAGCGGATTCCGAATGTCCGTAGAATTGCGTGAGTTTCGCAGAAACGGAGCAATTTGTATCACAACTTCATCAGCTTATTTTCAATATTAAACTCCTCCTGCAGTCTCAGAAGATTTCCTTCCACTCCGTCACCCAAGAGGATTCCATCCTTAAGCGCCTTGTAGTATTTATCAACCTCAATCTCGCCCGGAAGATAAATCTTATCAACTCCATCCTTTCTGGCAGAGGAAGTAACTCTCTCAGCAAAGAGCTTCTGACCATCGAAGTAATCCTTCAGGTCGTTAAACTTTGAAATATCTATCGCACAGAAGTTGAAACCGCAGTTATGAATATCCTCGCTGATCGTACCGTCTTCATGTCTTACCAGCGATGAACCACTGAGGATTCCTGTAAGAAGATTTACCATGAAGCCGAGACCGTAGCCCTTGTACCCACCGAATGGAAGCAGTGCACCGGCCATTCCGAGATTCGGATCAGTGGTGTCATTTCCGTCAGGATCGATCGCCCAGCCAAGCGGTATCGGCTTCTTCTCTACCGATGCATGATACAGCTTGTTTAAGGCCTGGACGCTTGTCGCAGCATCGAAGGTTATCTCACCGCCGTCACCTGTCGGAGATGTGATACATATCGGATTGGTTCCTATCTGCTTGGTTTTGCCGCCGAAAGGAGCAACCATGTCGCCTGCATTTGTAAATGCAAGTCCGATCATATTTTCCTTAAGTGCTCTTCTTGCATAATAATATGCCATTCCGAAGTGTGTACCGTTCTTAACCGAAACTATTCCGACGCCAAACTGCTTTGCCTTTTCTATGGCAAGATCCATCGCCTCTTCGCCGCTCGGTGCTCCGGGTGCATGGTGCGCATCTATAAGAGCTGTTGCCGCAAAATCCCTGACAACCTCAAAATCATTATTCTGTATTTTTCCGAGTCTGAAGAGTTCAACATAATCCGTAAGGTGGACAAGGCCGTGTGAATATACACCTCTCGCCTCTGCTGTAACGAGATTATCGGCAACTCTTTCTGCATAATCCTTTCTAAAGCCGGCTGCTTCAAAGATCTTTGCTGCCGCTGTATTTAATTCATCTAATCTATACCTTCCGGCCATTTTCTTATCCCCTTTTTTTATCATCTCCGCACCATTTTGTCATTCACCGGTGCAATTCTTTATCCTTAATGTTTTATTCTTTTAATTCATTCCGTATGCGGCTATATCATTCTCTGTCGCATCATTTTCTTCCGAATCATCTTGCTCGACTCATCATGCTCAAATCATCACGCTCGATTCATTATGCTCGCATCATCATGCTCAAATCATCATGCTCTGCGTGTATGGAGCGCATAACCGCGCTTCTCAACCAGCTTCTCGACTATGAATGTTATTATCTCCACTGCCACAGTCAGCAGCCAGTAGATAAGTCCTGTTGCCACATATGCTTCAAAATATTTCCAGTTATCCATCGCCATGATCCTGGCTGTACCCGTTACCTCAACAAGCGTTACATAAAATGCCAGTGATGTAGCCTGTATTATTCCGATCAGGTGTGAAGAGAAGTTCGGAATACTTATCACCAGCACCTGTGGAATGATTATCCTTCTCAGTATCTGTCCACCGGTCATGCCTATGGACATTGCGGCTTCTATCTCACTGCGGCCGAGCGAATTGAGACCGCCTCGTATAGTTTCTGCCAGATAAGCCGACATATTTATCGACAGTGTCAGCACCACAAGCTTCTTGATCTCTATCTGATTCATACGGAAGCTGAAGCCATGTTTGATCATAAAGTTATCAACTATCGCAGGAATGATGTAATAAACCAGATAAAGCTGCAGGATAACCGGCGTTCCTCTGATAAAGGAAACATAAAAATCGGCAAACTTATCCAGAATAAATATTTTTTTGTACCTGAGTATCGCAATTACAAGTGCGATAAGTAGTCCGAAAAAGAAGGACCAAAGTGAAAGGTAAAGTGTGAGCGGAACAGCCTTTCCTGCTCCCCTTACAACTTCCCAGAAAAATTTCCAGTCAAAATCCATATATTTTTCCTCCCTACCATTAATCCTTCTGATAAGAAGCCTTATGCTCTATAAATCTGAATATGGTTCTGATGCAGAGATAAAGCACGTAATAAACCAAAGCAACTGCCACATAGCTTTCCATTCTGTGCATCGTGAAAGTAGCAACCTGATTTGCCGTTGTCATAAGCTCGATAACTCCTACGCTGAAAGCAAGTGATGTATTTTTGAGGGCTGCAACGCACAGGTTTCCAAAGCTTGGAAGGGCTACGATCAGCGCCTGCGGTATCATTATTCTGAAAAATGTTTTTGTTCCGGTCATTCCGATACTGTAAGCAGCATCCTCCTGACCTTTACCTACACTTGCAAATGCAGCTCTTAAGTTTTCTGATATTACAGCTCCGTTACTGAGTCCATACGCGAGGATAACAAACCACATACCATCGATTCTCGTAATATCTATACCGATTTCGAGAAACAGTGCCGGCAGACCAAAGTAGAATATAAAAAGCTGTGTGAGAGGCGGAATGCCTCTCACAACAGATATGATCACTCTGACCAGTTGCTCAAGCACAGGTATATGTTTGGTCCTGATCACTGCAAACAGACTACCTACAAATACTCCGCTCAAAATGATCGCTGCCCAGATAAGGAGCGTTATAGGTATGAAATGCAGTAATCTTGGCATAGCTTTAAATACGTATTTCCATTCAAATGCCTGTACCATCTTTTTCTCCTTTAACTTCTATATCTGAATCTTTATTAAACATCCGGAAAACTATTTGATACCGTACATTTCCTTAACTTCTTCTTCGCATTCTTCATCAATGCCTGCTGTAAGGTCTTTTCCGTACCACTCATTTGAAAGCTGTGTAAGAACACCTTCCTGTCTAAGCTTGTAAAGTGCCTCGCTGAGTGCGTCTCTGAGTGGTATACTTTCTTCTTCTTTTCTTACATACCAATATGCATTTGAATCCTTCATGCATCCGTCTTTACCTCTTACAGGATCACCAACGATCTTAAATTTGAGGTTATCGTATTTCTCATTGTAAATATCCAGCTGTCTGCCAGGCATTACGATCGCATCGATTCTTCCTGCTGAAAGATCTGCTACAAGGTCTGAAGAATAAACTACTTCGATAGTAGAATTATTATCTTTGATATATGCATTGAGGATATCAGCCATGAGACTTCCCTCACCTGTACCGGCCTTCTTGCCTTCAAGATCCTCAATACCGTTTATTGTTGTATTATCATCAAATACGATGATGTTATATGGTGTAGAAATATAAGCTCTGTATGTATGATAGTATTTTTCTTCTCTTGCATCACTTCTTCTGAAGTTACCTGAAATAAAATCTACCTTCTTGGCATCAAGTGATGAGAAAAGTGTAGGTCCCTCAAGCTGAACGAAATTAAACTTGTACTGAGGAAGCTCCTCATCGATTTTTCTCATAAGCTCGATCTCATATCCTGTAAGCTTACCCTTATCATCTACGAATGATGTCTTATCTCCGGCTGTTATAACGCCGACATTGATGGTCGTAACTGTCTGACCATCTGCAGTTTTCTCTTCTTTCTTCTTACCGCATCCTGTAAGGCTTGTAACGAGTACTGCTCCTACAAGACCCGCTGCCGCTGCTCTCTTTAACTTTCGCTTAACTGTTGTAAAAATCTTCATTGTTGTTTCCTCTTTTCTTTTATTATTCCTTTTCTTATGATTTTTATTATTTTCGGTTATCTGTATTCCGTATTTAGATCACATATGAATATTCCGGCACTATCTTCTTGAGGAACTGCCTTGTTCTCTCTTCTTTTGCATTCGAGAATATCTGTTTTGGTGTTCCTGCCTCGATCACTACTCCGTTGTCCATGACTACCACCTTGGTTGCTATATCCATGGCGAACTGTATTTCATGGGTTACAACTATCATTGTTATTCCGGTCTTACCGACCTTTTTCATTACCGAAAGAACATCTCCGACAAGCTCAGGATCAAGTGCCGAAGTCGGCTCGTCGAAAAGTATGACCTCAGGTCTGAGGGCCAGCGCTCTTGCGATTCCTACACGCTGCTGCTGGCCACCCGACATGTTTGCCGGATACGAGTCGTATTTATCTGAAAGACCAACCTTATCCAGATGCTCCTTTGCTATCTTTATTGCCTCCTGCTTCGGAACCTTCTGTACCTGTACAAGTCCTTCGGTTATATTTTCAACCGAGGTTTTGTTCTTGAACAGGTTATACTGCTGAAATACCATGGCCGTCTTTCTTCTGAGTGCAAGTATTTCCTTCTTGGATGCATGTGCTGCATCCACTGTAAGACCATCTATGGTAACGGTACCCTTGTTCGGCTTCTCGAGGAAATTAAGACATCGTAGAAATGTAGTTTTTCCTGCTCCCGAAGGACCGAGGATAACGACGATGTCGCCCTTTTCGACCTCAAGATCAACTCCCTTAAGGATCTCGTTCTTGCCAAAGTTCTTTTTAATTCCGCTGGCCTTAAGTATTATTTCGCGGTCAGCCATATCAATCACCTTCCTTTATGACCGGTATATCCTTCAGGACCTCCCGGAGAGCTGCTATAACTCTCTCGTTTTCTTCATGGGTTCCAATGGATATCCTTACATAATCTCTAAATCCAAATTCGGCTCCGTTCCTGATCATGATGCCTTGTCGAAGAAGTGCTTCTTCGATCTGCCCTCCATCTCTGCCCGTGTGAACAAAGATAAAATTACCGTTCGACCTGACAGCCGTAAAACCAAATTCCTTTAGAGCTTCGTAATAATATTTTCTCTCCTCATAAATCTTCCGAACTATATAGTTCTTGAAGTCCTCATCGGAGAGTGCAGCCTCAGCAGCCACATGGGATGCAAAGGTTGTATTCATTGGCAGTCTGACCTTGGTCAGGCTGTCTATTATCGCTTCAGAGGCTATTCCATAACCTATTCTGAAGGATGCAAGACCGTAGGACTTGGAGAAGGTTCTGAGGATGATCAGATTGTCGTATTCCTCAGTCAGCTTGACCGTATTGATGTACGGTCCGCCGTTTGCTTCTTCATCTATAAAATCAATATATGCTTCATCCAGGACTATCAGAATGTCTCGCCTGATCCTGCTGATGAGACTCACCAGTTCACTTCCCGGAAGGACCGTACCTGTCGGATTGTTCGGGTTACAAAGCCAGACCACTTTGGTCTTATCTGTTATCGCTTTTAGAATTGCTTCCGAATCGACCGCAAAATCCTTATTTACCGGAACCTTAACTACCTTTCCTCCATTTAGGTTGGTAACATTTATGTACCAGCCGAAGGATGGATCGGCGTATATTGCCTCGTCACCTTCATCGATAAATGCTGCACCGATAAGTGATATAAGCTCGAAGGATCCGTTTCCGAAGATGAAGCTTTCCTCCGGTGCTCCCAGCTTATCCGAGAGGCTCTTTCTGAGTGTGCTTACGTTGAAATCAGGGTAGTAAGCGAACTCATTCTTTCTCTTTTCAAGTTCTTCTATTACTCTCGGAGAACATCCAAAACGGTTCTCATTTCCGGCAAGCTTCAGAACTTTTTTGATATCAATACCGTACTCCCTACAGACTGATTCCTGAGTCCTCGCTGCCTTATATAATTTTTGTGCCTCAACCGATCGTTTTTCCCGTACTCCCAAGGTTGTTCTCCTTTCATTGATCTCTTTATTTGAAGCCGTCTCCCGAATGGAAGGATCAGGCTGATAATCTATTATTATGTTTGTATTCACCTGCAAGTCTGTCTGCCTCATCAAAGGCTTTGATAACCTCTTCAACACTGTGGTTTTCCGCAACCGAACCCTTGAACTCTGCAAGTATTCTGTCTGCGATCACCTTCTTGTCTTCGTATTCCGTAAGACCTATATCTGAAAGTGTGAAGAGTGAATCAAGTCTGCCGAGTATTTCAAACAGTCCGTTAAGCTCGTCTTTCTTTCCTTCAAATACAAGCTGTGCGACCATTCCGAAGGCTACCAGCTCTCCGTGAAGAGTCTTTCTTGTGGAAGGAATTCTCCTTGATGAATGGTAGAATGGATGTGCGAAGCCTCCGAAGGCTCTCTCTCCTATGAAGCTTCCTACGAACCCTGCGAGGTAGATGATCGCATCAACGATCTTTACTGTGTCCTCATCAATTATTCCTTTTTCGAGGTTTGCCAGAACCTTGTCTGATACCTCATCTATCGCTTCCTTAGCAAGCAGTGCGCCGTGTTTTGAAATACTTGTTGTGAAGTTCTCCTTGATGCTGTAAACCGGCTCATACCATTTTGCGAGTGTATCTGCGAGCCCTGCCTTGATGTATCTCGTCGGTGCCGCTGCGATTATTTCCGTGTCAGCGATTATTCCGCGTGGTGAGTTTGGATTTGGAAGCGGTTTATCAAAATCACCTTCATCTGTATAAAGGATTGAAACCGCTGCCCAGGCCGCGCAGGTTGCTGCAATGGTCGGAACGGTTACTACCTGAAGTCCCGCAAAGGTTCCCGCCGCCTTGGTAACATCAAGTGTCCTTCCTCCTCCGACTGCTATAAGAAGCTCTGCTCCGTATTTTCTCGCAGCCGCTGCATATTCTCTTGCCTGTCTCTCTGATGGGTAGCCGGTGAACTTTGCTCTTTCAAACTCTGTATCGATCTCTTTCAGCTGAGCTTCGACCTTATCTCCCGCCTTCTCCCATGCTGTAGGAGAAGCTACCACATAAGCTCTTCTAAGCTTTTCATCTGCCTTCTGTCCGAAGGAATGTCTTCTTGCATCTATTATCTCTTTAACAACTCTTCCGAGGCTGTTTATCGCTCCCGGCTCACTTATGTAATATTTTGGTGTGCTTATATTTAACATGTGTAACTCCTTATTTTCTGAATCATCTTTCGTTCTTCCACTGTGTGGCAGATCATCTCGTGTTTCTTATTTATCGTGATTCTTTTGTTTTATTTCCGAATCATAATTCTCTTTTTCGTTACTATCGTTTATTCCTGCGTCTTATTGTTTTGTCTGTGTATTCTCGCTTCATATACTGCGATGCTCTTCAGTGCCTCATCTATCGGGAGGTCAACCGAGAAACAGCTGATCCCTTTGGTCTTAAATATTCTCTCCATCATCCTGCCGATCTTCAGCGCCAGGATGTATTGACAATCTGTAAAAGCATCGATCATCTCATCAACATTTATATGTTTGAAATTCTCTCCGCAGCTGTGACCGTTTCCGCAGCCTGCTCCGCTTCGTTCGAGGAAATCCTTTACCGACCCTCCGGTGTATTCCGCACCGTTCTCAGCACTGTCGGCGCTTCCGTTTCTTCTTTCACCTTCACCGGGCTCATTGTTTCTTTTTTCACTGCTTACGGTCTCGCTGTTTTCTGCTTCACTGTTTCGCTGTTCATTCGGTTCACTGTGTATCTCCTCCCGTAGTTCCGGAACCTCCCTCTCATCGATCAGTTCGTAAGAACCATCCTCTTCAACTCTGTAAACCAGAAGCTCCCGGGCCCATCCGAAATGCATATTCACATTTATTCCATCATCGCTGGCCACTGCCACTGTTACTGCCATTTCAGACCCCCCTTTTTTGTTTTCCAATCCATCTTCAACTGATATTTGATTTCAGTTTTCCGATCACTTTATTTCTGTGATCCGGATTCGGTGTTCCTCTTGATTGCGTAAATATATCACTAAGTTCAGTCAGGGTGTTAATCCTAAAAAACTTTAAGTCGATATAGGTAGAAGCTATACCGACTTAATCACTTTAAAATTTATTTTAATTGCGTCCCTGAGACTCGTCAGAGCCTTCTCCAGAGTAACTCTCGGGCAGGCTATATTTATCCTTTCAAAACCGCTTCCGAGCTTTCCGAATATCTCTCCGCTGTCCAGCCAGAGCTTAGCCTTATCTACTATCAGCTCTCTTCTGGCTTCACTTGAAAGCCCCAGCCCCCTCAGGTCGAGAAATACAAGATAGGTTGCTTCCGGAATTATCAGCTTCACCTCAGGCAGCTCTGTCTTTAAGAATTCAATCAGATAATTCAGATTATCCTCCACATAGGAAAGCATTGCCTCATACCACTCATCTCCATATAGATAAGCGGCGCGGCAGGCCGTGATGCCCGGTGCATTTGCCTGACTGTAGCCCATTATACCATTGACAGAACGCTTAAACTCCGTGGCAAGCCTTCTGTTTTTGATGATGATATTTCCGATCTGCAGTCCGGAGATGTTGAAGGTCTTGCCGGGTGAAGTTGCTGTGAGAGTTATCTCCTCAGCCTCTTCGGATACAGTTGCAAATACAGTATGCTTATGTCCGCTGTAAACTATGTCCTCATGAATCTCATCGCTGAAGACAACCACATTATGTTTCTTGCATATCCGTGCAATATTTTTTAGTTCGTCACTTGTCCATACCCTGCCGCCCGGATTGTGCGGGTTGCAGAGAAGGAAAAGTTTAACCTTCTCTTCAATGATCTTTCTTTCAAAATCCTCCAGGTCTATTTCATAACGACCCACTCCCAAGTCGTCCTCGTAATGATCACCCTTCGAGCCATAATTCTCCTTATCACTATGTTTCTCAGTTTCAAATTCACTATTATCCTGCTTTTTGAGAACAAGATCATTCGATACCACTCGTCTTCCTGAAAGCTCTATCACCTCATTGAAGCAGTAATAAACCGGCTGCTGGATAAGTACGGCATCACCCTTCTCGGTAAAAGCATTGATCGCCGCTCCGATTGCAGGAACGACTCCCGGAGTCTTGATTATCTTATATCCGCTAATATCCCAGTCGTGATGACGCTTCATCCATCCTGCGACCGCCTCATAGTAATCCTTCGCCGTTTCGGTGTATCCGTAAATTCCATGCTCAACCTGAATCTGCAGAGCATCCTGAATATAGCTCGAGGTCTTAAAATCCATATCCGCAACCCAGAGCGGAAGTACATCCTCCTTATAGCCTCTGGCCGCTGCAAAATCATATTTCAGAGAGTCCGTTCCTCTCCTGTTATGCACTGTATCAAAATCCAGATTTCTTTCTGCCATCTGTTCATCTCCTCTTTATCCTGTGCCTGGTCTAGGCAAACACTCTCTCAAACTCTGCGATAAGATCCTTACCATTTTCAACTCCCACAGAAAGTCTGAGTATGCTGTCGGTGATACCGTTCTTCAGCCTTATCTCCTCCGGTACATCCGCATGAGTCTGTGTAACCGGATAGGTTATCAGAGTCTCGACGCCGCCGAGACTTTCCGCGAAATGTATCAGCCTGACATTTTCCAGTATGCTGTATGCAGTCTCCTTCGAATCCACCTCAAAGGTGATCATGCTTCCGAAGCCTCTCGCCTGCTTCTTTATCACCTCATGTCCCGGACTGTCCTTGAAGCCCGGATAATAAACCTTCTTCACCTTCTCATTCTTTCTGAGCCACTCAGCGAGAATGAGTGCATTTTCCTGCTGCCTCTCCATTCTGAGAGGAAGGGTCTTGATGCCTCTCAGGACAAGCCAGCTGTCGAAAGGAGCGAGTCCCGAACCGATTGTCTTCAGGATAAATGCCATCCTCTCCGCAATCTGATCATTATTCGTCACCACAAAACCTGAAAGCGTATCATTATGTCCGGCAAGGAATTTTGTACCGCTGTGGATAACTACATCAGCTCCGAGACTGAGCGGATTCTGAAAATACGGTGAGAGGAAGGTATTGTCAACGATCAGCAGAAGTCGGTGGATCCTTGCGATCTCGGCGTATTTTTCTATATCAATAACGTTCATCATCGGATTGGTAGGTGTCTCGAAGAATATAGCCTTAGTCGACGGAGTTATATCCTTCTCGATGTCCTCCGTGAGAAGATTACATCTTGTTATTCTGATTCCGTTCTTCTTGGAAATATTGTCGAAAAGCCTGATGCTTCCTCCGTAAAGGTCCTCATCGGCAATGATGTGATCTCCCGGTTCAAAGCTTTCGAAGAATGCAGTGATTGCTGCCATCCCGGAAGAAAATGCGAAAGCGGCCTTACCGCCCTCGAGAGATGCCACAACCTGCTCAAGATGCTCTCTGGTCGGATTCTGAAGTCTCGAATAATCATAGCCCGTGCTTCTGCCGACTCCCTTATGCGCAAAGGTTGCAGTCTGATAGATTGGGAAGCTGATAGCTCCCGTCTGTTCCTTGTCAAAGCTTATTCCATCCCCGTACAAACATCGGGTCTCGATCTCATAGCTCATAAAAAATACCTCCGTCGTGTATGATTTGCTATTTACTGTAAATCATTTTCACAACGAAGGTGTATTACTAATAAGCTCTTGCCGGCTATAGGTAAATACCTATAACCACTATTTTTCGTTATATGCGTCCTTTTCAAATTCAGCAAGCTTCTCAACATAGAGCTTGCCCATCTTGGACAGAGACACTCCTTTACGCTTGATATAACCGATGGTCATCTTCTCTGATTCCTTAAGCGGAACAGCCTTGTAAGCATCACCATTAAGATCCTCACTGATGATACCTGAGCAGAGCGTAAAGCCGTTCAGACCTATCATAAGATTGAGCATGGTCGCGCGGTCATTTGCACGGATAAGCTGTTTATACTCATAGGTACTGAGCTGCTCCTCGGCCAGGAAAAGTGATCCGTGTGAGCCCTGATCAAAGGAAAGGCACGGATAATCCTCCAGCTCTTCGATGGATATTTCATCCTTATCCGCAAGCGGATGTCCGCCCCACAGATATACAAAGGTATCGCACTGGAAGAGCGGTATGAACTCAAGACCGTTCTCATGGAAAAGCTTCTCGAGCACCTTGCGGTTGAAGTCGTTCTCATAGAGGACACCGACCTCACTCTTGAAAAATCTGACGTTCTCGATTACTTCCTCAGTACGTGTCTCGTGGATTGCAAACTCATAATTATCCATTCCGAATTCATTTACAACTTCAACGAAGGACTTAACGGCAAATGAATAATGCTGGGTGGATACGCTGAACTTATGCCTCATCTTCTTATTGATGAAACGGTCCTGAAGGAGAGTATACTGATCCAGAACCTGCCTTGCATAATTCAGGAATTCATCTCCCTTCGGAGTGATAACGATACCACGGTTTGATCTTATAAACATCTCAAAACCAATCTCGTCCTCAAGCTCCTTCACTGAGCCTGACAAACTTGGCTGTGAGATGAAAAGTCTCTTTGCCGCTTCATTTATCGATCCGCAATCTGCTATTGTAACTATGTATTTTAACTGCTGAAGTGTCATATCTTACCTCTCTGTAACTGACATGTATATCCGTTAATTATAATCCGGCGTAGCTGAAAACTCTATTACCGATACTCAGTCTGTAAAGCATTATTACTCCGTGAAAAGTGGTGTCGAATAATATCTGTCTCCCGAATCAGGAAGCAGAGCAACGATTGTCTTGCCTTTATTTTCAGGTCTCTTAGCAAGCTCAGCAGCTGCATGAAGAGCAGCGCCTGAAGAGATACCTACAAGGATACCCTCTGTTTTGGCAAGAGATTTGGCCTTCGCAAATGCATCTTCATTTGATACCGGAATTATCTCATCATAAACTTCCGTATCAAGGATCACAGGAACAAAGCCTGCACCGATACCCTGGATCTTATGTGCACCCGGTCTTCCTTCTGAAAGTACAGGACTGTCAGCCGGCTCAACGGCAACTATCTTCACATCAGGATTCTTCTCCTTGAGATACTGACCGACACCGGTTATGGTTCCGCCCGTACCTACGCCTGAAACAAATATATCTACCTTTCCGTCGGTATCCTCCCAGATCTCAGGTCCGGTTGTTTCTTTATGTGTTGCAGGGTTTGCAGGATTAACAAACTGTCCTACAATAAGCGATCCCTCGATGGCCTTATTTAATTCCTCTGCCTTCTCGATGGCGCCCTTCATTCCCTTAAGACCGTCAGTAAGAACGAGCTCTGCTCCATAAGCCTTCATGAGAGATCTTCTCTCAATACTCATGGTTTCAGGAAGAGTGATGATAACCCTGTAGCCCTTCTCTGCAGCTATCGATGCGATACCGATACCTGTATTTCCTGATGTAGGCTCGATAAGTGTAGCGCCCGGCTTGATGATACCCTTCTTCTCGGCATCCTCTATCATTCCGAGTGCAACACGGTCCTTAACGCTGCCGGCAGGATTGAAAAGCTCCAGCTTTGCAAGTATCCTTGCATCTGCAGCATCCTCTTTCTTCTGAAATCTCTTAACCTCAAGCAATGGTGTCTTGCCGATAAGCTCAGACACGCTTTCATAAATCTTAGCCATTATTTGTTCCTCCTCTTCAAACTGTTCATTTCTTCAAATTCAAAATGTGATAATAAACTTATTATAACTAAATCCCCTCGAAAAAACCAATTATATTAATCCTTTATCTCGTTATAGGTAAAACCTATATCAGCGACAGCAACAGGGACGCTTCCCACTGTCACAGATATAGTGACACAGAGAAACGTCCCTATTGTCAGAAATCATATAATTTAAGATCTGTCGTCAAAACAATCAGATTGCGAATTGCTTATTTAATATATCCCTTAATGATATCCTTAGCTTTTGCACTGTCTCCGGATACAACGAATACGATATATTTTCCGCTTGTAACTATAACGGCATCATCAAGCTTCGGAACCTCTGCTGCATTGTATGACTCAAAGGAAGCCTTCTGCTCTGCAACTCTTTCCTCAATTGCCTTCTTTACATCTGCAACATAAGACTCATCATTAACCTTGATGACTGCAACATCCTCAGCTGTGGCATTGGAATTTGAATAGAAGGCAGAAGCCTCTATCTTGCTGCTGTCAAGTCCGTAGAGCCTGTCGACCGCGATCTTGCTGTCAAGAGGAGCAAGATCAGTGAAGCTTCCCTCATTCTTGATCTTATCAGCAAGCTCTGTCACATCAAAATCCTCCTGAACAGTGCTTTCAGTCTTTTCATTTGTAGTATTCTTTGAAGAATCATCCTTCTTATCGCCGCAGGCTGCCATTCCTGCCATACATATAACAAGCGTTGCAATTAATGCTATTTTCTTTTTCATATTTCGAACCTCTCTATCTCAATCAATTAATACACAAATATACGCAGTACCTTCGGCTTCTGTCCGATACGACAGTTTTGCTTCGTCACAGTGTATCTCCCGGCACCAGCGAAGATAATATCACTTTTCAATATGTCTGTAAATCAATCTTTCAATCATTTTTTCTGAACATTTTATGAATATGCCGTTTTAACCTGAGCCAGTCTTCTACTTCTTCTCGACTACGGCACCTCTGATGAATTTCATTATCTCCTTGCATCCATCCGGAGTATAATGCAGTCCATCACCGATGTATTCTGATATTGCCGCACCGGTCTCAGGATCTCTCATGCATGATGCAATATCAAGATATATCAGATCGCCGTACTCCTGGCACATTCTCCTGAGAGCTTCATTATAACTCAGGGCTCTTGAATTACTGAAGCCGGGATTATTATCTGAATAATACTGTCCCATCGGCAGAACATTTTCAACATAAATGATCGCGCCCGGATGGCAATCCCTAATCTTGTCGATAACAACCTTCAGTTCCTCAATGAATTTTGCCGAATCGCCATAACCCAGTTCATTCGTACCATAGCCCACATAAAAGATGTCGTAGTCAACACTCTCGATGATGTTCAGGATGTTCGTGTAATAATCACCATCGATCGTATATGCTCTCTCAACACAGGCAGCGGCAGCTGTAGAACCAACCTTATAATATCCATGCCATCTCGGAAGAACAGAGTATTCAAGAAGACCCATTGTCCTTGAATCTCCTATGAAGCAGACATCTTCAAAATACTCATCCTCCACATCCTTGCAGACAGCGCTGTAGATGTCACTGTTATACCACGAGTCTCCCATATGAAGATTGGCATATCTGATCTCATCTGCCGAAGCATCATCAGGAATAAAAGTGCTTGTTCTGGTTGCTTCAGTTGTATCCTCATCCGTTGCGGTGTCAACTCTGCTGCTGATGACCTCAGTATCAACCTGCGTGGTTTCTTCCTCCTTCTTAATCCCCTTATCCTCAAGGTCTGCAAGAAGTTTGATGAGAAATACAATAAGTATTATAACGACAAGAAAGGACACCGTGATCGCTGCAGAAGCGACGGAAATACGTCTCTTCTTTTTCTTAGGTGTTTTCTTCTCGTATTTTTCGCGTATTTTATCTCTTTCTGAAGAATAATCGGCAGGAGTCTTTATATTCTTACTGATCTCCCTGCCGTTTTCTTCCCTGGTATGGTTATCCATGAAGCCTCCAACTAAGCAATGCTCCTATGATCCTCACACAAAACTTCAACGCATATTTTATATTATAAATGTAATAATTGCAAATTTCTTTTATCAGCTCTCCTGAAGCTGCCTGAAGCAGACATCCGGACAGTATCATTTATGCATCTTATCACCGATATTTTTATAGACTGTAAATAATAAATATGTTATATTAATTCCACCTATAAAACAAATAAACGGAGGATGAAACCAATGAGTATTTCAGCTGAGATTAAGGATTTCTGCGGCAAGCAGACCGTAGAACTTGTATGTGGAAAATATACTGCTGTTATCGCTGCATTTAATGGAAGCAATATCATGAGGATGCAGGATACCGAAAACAAAATCGACTTTTTCAGGAATAATCCTGATTTCACTGCTGAAGATTATCAGAAGAATGCCGAGGTGTACGGCTTCCCTACCCTCTATCTTCCTAACCGTCTCGCAGGCGGCGTGCTCAAGGTTTCCGACTATACATATCAGTTCCCTTGCAATGATCCTCTCGGCAACCATCTCCATGGTTTCCTTCACTTAAGAGAGCATAAGATCGTTGCGGCAGAAACAACAGATACTGCAGCCATCGCCAAAACAGAATACGTCTATGACGAGAAGGATCCTTTCTTTACAACCTTCCCTGTTAGCTTCAAAGCAGAGTACACCTTCAGCCTTTCTGATGAAGGAATGGATTACAGCTTTACCCTGACCAATCTCTCAGACAGACAGATGCCTTATGGTGTATGTAATCACACTGCCATGAAGGGACCTTTCATTGAAGGCGGAAAGCCTGAGGATGTTCGTCTCTATGTTCCGATCGGAGACAGGGTTGAACTTAACAAGCAGTGCATACCAACCTGCGACTTCAAGCCTCAGAACAATTACGACAAGCTTTACCTCTCAGGTTCTACCATACCTGTAGGTCAGGATATTGATAACGATATGTATTTTATGGAAGAGGGTTCTGCTGACGGCAAGCCTTTCTATGGAGTGATCGCCACAGATACAGCTACCAACAAACAGATCCGCTACGAGGTATGTAAGGACTTCAAGTTCTGGATCATCTGGAACGACCATGGTGATAAGGGTTACTTCTGCCCTGAACCGATGAGCTGGATAATCGATGCTCCGAACCTTCCGCTCTCTCAGTCAGAGTCAGGTTACATGGAGCTTGCTCCGGGACAGTCCAAGACTGTTACAGAGAAGATCTACAGTGCATAATCACATACACTATACAGATAACAAGCCATACTCTGTTCTTGATGAGCTTCGCTCATCAGGAACCGGCGCCATAGGTGCCGTATAACACACAAAGAAAGAGAGGATACGAATGCCGGCATTCATCCTCTCTTTTTTGTGTATTGCATGGTTTGTTATATATGCTTTGGTGGTAAACCGTTTGCGCAAATAATCCGATATAATGCACATTTTTAATTGTTTTTTAGGCCGGTTTATTATATAATGTTTGTGATTATGCGGAAATCATTTATCACAAAATCATATAAGGAAAGGAAGGTATTTAACCAATGAAATTCGGATACTTTGATGACGTTCAGAAGGAATATGTCATCACCTCCCCAAGAACTCCATACCCATGGATCAACTACCTTGGTACTGAGAGTTTCTTCTCACTTATTTCAAATACAGCAGGAGGTTATCATTTCTACAAAGATGCCAGACTGAGACGTATTACACGTTATCGTTATAACAACGTTCCTGTTGATCTCGGAGGACGTTATTTCTATATCAATGATGACGGAGTAGTTTGGAATCCTGGATGGTCACCTGTTAAGACAGAGCTTGATTTCTATCAGTGCCGTCATGGTATGGGTTATACCATTATCACAGGTAAGAAAAATGAACTTAAGGCAGAGGTTACTTTCCTCGTTCCTCAGGGCTACAGCGGAGAGATCCAGAAGGTAGTTCTCAAGAACGAAGGCACAACCAAGAAGTCATTTACTCTCTTCTCATTCCTCGAGTGGTGTCTCTGGAATGCAGAGGATGATGAGCATAACTTCCAGAGAAACTTCAACACAGGTGAGGTTGAGGTTGAGGGCTCTACACTCTTCCACAAGACAGAGTACAAGGAGCGTCGTGATCACTTCGCATTCTATACAGTTAATTCCGAAATAGATGGTTATGACTGTGACAGAGAGTCATTCATGGGTCTCTACAACGGTTTCGATAAGCCGGACGTTGTATTTGCTGATCAGTCCAAGAATTCCAAGGCTGACGGCTGGTCACCAATCGCTTCTCATTCTATCAAGATCGATCTTCTTCCTGGAGATACAAAGGAACTTGTATTTATCCTTGGTTATGTTGAGAACGGTGCTGACAAGTGGAATGCTGACGGATCAATGAATAAGTCTAAGGCTTATGAGATGATCAAGCAGTTCGATACAGTTGAGAAGGTTGACGCTGCATTTGAAGCAAACAAGAAGATGTGGGATGATCTCCTCGGCAAATACGCTGTTAAGACACCTGATGAGAGGGTTGACCGTATGGTTAACATCTGGAATCAGTATCAGTGTATGGTTACCTTCAATATGTCACGTTCAGCTTCTTACTTCGAGTCAGGAATCGGACGTGGAATGGGCTTCCGTGATTCTAACCAGGATCTTCTCGGATTTGTTCATCAGATCCCTGAGAGAGCTCGTGAAAGAATCCTTGACCTTGCAGCTACACAGTTTGAGGACGGCGGATGCTTCCATCAGTATCAGCCACTTACCAAGAAGGGTAATGATACACTCGGCGGTAACTTCTCAGATGATCCACTTTGGATGATCCTTTCAACAGCAGCTTACATCAAGGAGACAGGTGATTACTCTATCCTCGATGAGAGCGTACCTTACAAGAATGATGAAACAAAAGCTCAGTCAATGATGCATCACTTACATCAGTCATTCTACAAGGTAGCAGGAAGCGTAGGCCCTCACGGACTTCCACTTTCAATGAGAGCTGACTGGAACGACTGTCTGAACCTTTCATGCTGGTCAGATACACCTGGTGAAAGCTTCCAGACATATACATCACCTAAGTATGGTGACAAGGGCTTCTCAGATGTTGCAGAGTCAGTATTTGTTGCTACTCTCTTCACATATGCAGGTCCTGAATATGTTGCTCTTTGCAAATACAAGGGTGATGAGGCTGAGGCTGCCAAGGCTCAGGCTGAGATAGATAAGATGAAGAAGAACATCATGGATGCCGGTTGGGACGGAGAATGGTTCCTCAGAGCATATGATGATCTCGGAAGAAAAGTTGGTTCTAAGGACAACGAGGAAGGCAAGATCTTCATCGAGCCACAGGGCTTCGGTATCATGTCAGATATCGGTAAAGAAGAAGGCTATGCAGAGAAGGTTCTCAACGCTGTTGAGGAGCGTCTCGGATGCAAGTACGGTCTCGTTCTTAACAACCCTGCATTTACAAAGTATTACATCGAATACGGTGAGATCTCTACATATCCTGCAGGATACAAGGAGAATGCCGGCGTATTCTGTCATAACAATGCATGGATGATCGCTGCAGCTGCTTACGCTGGTAAGGGTGATCTCGCATTTGACTGGTATTCACGTATTGCTCCTGCTTTCAATGAGGAGATTTCAGACCTTCACAGAACCGAGCCATATGTATATGCTCAGATGATCGCTGGTAAGGATGCAGGACGTATGGGTGAGGCTAAGAACTCATGGCTTACAGGTACAGCTGCTTGGAACTTCGTAGCAATCAGCCAGTACATCCTCGGTATCGCAGCTGACTGGAACGGCCTTAAGGTTGATCCTTCTATTCCTTCAGCTTGGGATGGTTTCACAGCTGTTCGTCAGTTCCGTGGCGACACATATGAGATCACAATCAGCAATCCTGATCACGTATGCAAGGGCGTTAAGTCACTCACAGTTGATGGCAAGGCAGTAGACGGCAACGTTATCCCTGTTATCGGCGACGGTGCAACACACAAGGTTGAGGTTGTTCTTGGTTAATACATCTGATTGATGATATTTATAATTGATCAATAAGCTTACAGACCGGCTATGGTTTCCCATAGCCGGTCTGAGTTTTGTAATAACAGAATCAACTTACCCTCACCAGTAAGATGGACACTTTTTTAATGTGCAATCAGTTGTGTATTTCAAAATTCTCTGTTTTTAAGTCGCAGTAATATCTTCCTTTTTCAGCTGTAAACTTCAGAACACAATAATCCGGATCAGTAACTCCCTTCTTATAAAACATGGTGTCTCCTCTTTTCCAGATCATATTCCTGGTTTCCTGGTCCGTCAGAACCTCCATCCTGCCAACAAGCATCACACCAACATATTTTATCAATCCTTTATGATAAAAATATATACTTGCTTTAGGGTTACTCAGGAACTGTTTCACTCTCATTGACGAGGTGTTTGTAGAAAAATAAAACTCTTTCAGTCCATTCCTTTTTCTTGGTCTGAGCATGGCTTTTATATTGGGAAAGCCTTCATCATCTACGGAGCATATAAAGCTGACCTTCTGTTTATCTATAAAACTGCCTATCTTATTAATATCCATATTTGTCACTCCTATCATGTAAAAACCATGTTAATGTTCAGCTTTTTATGATCCGAGTTTTGTAAGAATAACATGCTTATACATCTTCTCAACATCATGATTCATATTGATCGGTATCAGCTTTATTTCCGGATTATCCTTTGCAAAGACCTTAAATATCTGATGTGCAAACCCCTGCCCCATCCATTCGATATTCTCAAAATCCAGAACAACCTCACTAAACGAATCCAATCGATTACAGATACGTTTAGCCTGTGATCTTGAAACCGGATTTGAATCAAATATAGCTCTTAAAGGAATAACTGTTCGTATAAATGCCCCCTCTTCATCAGAGTATTGATCAAATATATCCCGCACCTGTCTTTTAGCGAAATTAGATAGTCTCATAATTACAGCCGTTCCAATATCCTTCAGCTCCTCCACACTAAATATATCAGATTCCGAATATTTGTTATGCGTAAAAACCCTATTGTCAGAAATTATAAAAAACTCATCAACAAGCTTAGAGCTAAAGAATATGCCTTCTCCTGAGTGATTCTCAGAATCTGTAGTTAGCTTTCCTTTGAACAATTCATTAATTGCATCTTCTACCGAACGAAGATTAAAGTGTTTCATAATCTTATTAAAGATACCAATACCATCATCGATTATTCTCACCTCTGTATACAGATAATCTTGTTTAATGATTATATCAAGTTCTGATGCTTCCGAGTGTTCAATAACATTGTTGACCATTTCACCTACGACGTAATCCCAAATCCCCTTTACATTTAAACTAAGATTTTTTACATGTGCTTCAAAACAAGTCCTGTAAATATCCGTTTCATCATACAATTCATCTTTAGCCCTTTCCAAATGATATCTGTATTCTTGGGCGATAATTTCATATTGTTCGCGTTTGATTTTCCTGACGATTCCCTCTTGTATCAGTTCATTAATATACTTATATACAGTTGCTCGATTTATCTCAAAAGCCTCTGAAACGGTTTTTGACAGAGTAGGACACCCCTCATGAATTTTATTCAGAATATATAATAAGATTGACTTCTTTGTTTCTTCCTTAATTCTCATATAGATGACCTCCTCTCATAAGAAATCTACTGCTTTTATTCAATTATAAACACTTATTATCATAAAAGTCAATTTTATTCGTTATAATTTTATTTTTATTTGTTTATTTTATATAGTTATTCGTTATAAAAAAAGAGATATTCGTTTTAAATCATTTTAAAACGAATATCTCTTTTTTAGAATAGTATTGCCCTCAAATCCCATATTTTTCAAGGTCGACTCGGCCGTCTGTGACCTCTATTCCATCCGCCTCAAGAAGCTCCTTCTGCTTCCAGAGACCTCCGAAAACATACTCGCCTGCAAGCTCGCCCCTGGAGTTGACGACACGATAGCAGGGGATACTCTCTCCGTCCGGATTCTTGTGAAGAGCGTTACCTACAGCGCGGCTCATCTTAGGATTACCGGCCATTGCTGCAACCTGTCCATAGGTCGCAACCTTGCCGCGCGGTATACGCTTCACAGCCTCATAGATCCGTTTCGTCGGACTGTCAGAGATAAGATCATAGCTTTCCTCTATCATCTGCATTATGGCAGCATCAGGGATTGTTCCGTCGCATATTACAGTGTTCCAATGCTCCTTATTCTGGTGATATCCCGGAATAACCTTCCCTTTGAAAGCGCTTCTCCAGAAATCCCTGTTGTCCGGACGTGTCTTAAGATTAAGGCGAAGCTCCTCGTTTCCATCTTCATTCCGCCACATATACGACCAGATAAAGGCCTTCTTATTTCCTTTAAATCTTACCAGCACCCAGTTTGTATCAGAAAAAGGCGTATCAAGATACGCCTCTTCAAATGTCAATCCGAATTCGATTACTTCTTCTCTAGTAGTCATGAATTATCCTCTTTCGGCAATAACTTCATCCAGCCAAACATAACGATGTTTTTTCATCTTGTTGATGTTTTTTATCAATCACACTGCTCCTGTACATCACCTACAGATAAAACAATGTTATTATCACCCAACAAACATTCTTACAATAATGATTCCCACTCCGGCAAGAGCGATAAGTCCCCAGATAGTCAGTGTCAGCTTAAAGTTTGCCGCATCCGGTCCTTCATCGATATATCTGTCGATCTTCCTCTCGCCTTCTTCGTTTCTCTTTTTTTCCAGATCAGCCCTGTCAACAAAAAGCTTTCTCTCTTCATTTTCGTTTGGAATATCTATTCTCGAAAATACATTTTTATTGAGTGTATAGTACACGCCGTCATACTCAACTTCATATACCGGACTGTATGCGAGTCTCCTTCCGCCTCCTCTTAAGTCACGACCCACGCATCTTCCGATCACTTCATATGTACAACTCTTCCTAAGATCATTTCTGTTTGTAGCTTCTACCATAAGGATAAGACAGCCAACGCATAAAAATACGATTCCCATAAGTGTCGGAATAAAATCAACCATCTTACTGTATTTGAAACCGTCTGCGAATTTCGCCATAAATCCGTAGTAGAGACATCCTATACCGGCTGCGATAAATATCAGATCTATCCACAGATCCTTCTGCGTTGAGCGAAGCACCGCAAACATTGCCACGATACCCATTATGAGGAAGAACTGCCCCAGACATATAAGCAGCAGCCATATCTTTCCTGTTTTTCCACTGTATACCATCAGAACGATCGACCCTATTATCCAGACAAGCGTCAGTATCGACACCAGTGCCATGGCTGTTCCGACTCCCCTGTTATCTTTCTTAACCATACTGTTCATAAATATCCCTCCACAAAAATATTTATTACTATTACTTCACACCGATTCAAGATCATATCTATCACCGCACGCAGATCCCGGATCATATTTTTCACTGCACTCATGTCCCGGATCTTATTTATCCCTTCACACCGCTCCGGGATCTTATTCATTATATCACAAACCCGCGATAAAATCCTTTTATCATCATAATAAAAGCAAATATATAAACCGTTTGGCACAGCTTCTCAATATGTTATTTATCCGATCAAAAGCTCAGAAATAAGCTTCGCATTGCCGTCTGCATTCCTGAGAACAACATAAATGGTGTCATCCTTTACGCTTACGAAAGGATATATGACATCCCCCAGCACCGATTGAAGCTTGTACTCGACTCTTATCTCAGATACCCTGCTCAACGAAAGCCCTGCATCGATCACATTATCATCCTTATGCAACACATTCAGATAACTGCTGACAGCCGAAAGCGCAAGGCCGACATATTCTGCATTATTTACATGATGATTGGTATCCAGATTACCTGCTGTGACCGTGATTGGCTCGACCGCTGTCATATTCTCAGGAAGCTTTATCTTCTCCTTCCTGAATTCAGCCTGAAGCGGCTCAGTGATTCCGTAAGCATCCAGTTCCGACTGCGGTATGCTCTTCTCCGGAGTACCGGCAAGTGTATTCACATAAGCCCACTTCGAATACGCATATACCAGCAGTTCTCCATCATCCGCTTTTATAGTGAAATTACGCTCTCCAAGGAAATGCCTGAAGCCTATCGCCCATGTCTTCACATGTATATTTTCATTGAAATCCGGCCGCCTGTTGATCCTGATATGCCAGTTGATCAGCATCCAGGCCGTATGATTCTCATCATGATACCGAAGGCCTACCCCGCGCTCTTCCGCCTCGAAGGTGCAGCAATCCTGAAAATAATTAATGATAGAAACAAGGCTGAGCTTCTTATCCTCAGTCAGTTCGCTATATCTTACTCTTGATTCAAATTCATACATTATTCTATCCTGTCCGGTTATAGTTTATTATTCCTCAACGCCCTGCTCTTTAAGCATCTTAACGATATCCTCGACTGTTTCGATGTCATTTATCTCATCCTGAGGAAGCTCGATGTTAAACTCTTCCTCAAGCACCATACCGAGGTTGTAAAGATCCAGAGAATCAACCGCAAGATCATCTCTGAGCAGTGTCTCCATGGAAATATCCTGCTGCTGAACCCCAAGCTGTTCAGCCATTATTTTTGTAAGTTTTTCAAATATCATATCCGGTCACTCCTTTTTGTCTATCTATTTTCTAACATTACAACAGCCTCAGTTTTATGTCAAATACTATGGCATTATTTTTATAAAACAGAGAGAACAAATAATGTCGTTCGCGCTGAAACACATCCCCCGGAGTTTTTTTATAATGGAAAACGCGGTTATCATATGAACAAAGAATATCCGCAGGCAATAAACCTGCGGACTTCTTTTAAACCCCTTACGAAGAGGAACATGTGTTATATACTGATAAATCCGGTGCGCAATTCCACATCTATCAGCTCACTCCGCCGGACGAAACGTCTGACAGAAATAACGTACTAAATAATTCAGGAAAACGGGTTCTCGGACGGATATCTTACTCCCTTAGGATGGTTGTATTCTATCTCACCCAGTTCAACTCCGATAAACTTAAATACCTCAAAGAGCAGTCTTCCGTTATGGTGGAAGGTTATAGCTGCATGGTGAGGATAGTTCTTCTCAACAAGAACATGTCTGTAGAAACGTCCCATCTCCGGAATAGCGAAAATACCGATTCCACCGAATGAACGTGTTCTGACCGGAAGGATCTCGCCCTCTGCTACGTATGCACGAAGCTTGGCATCAGAGGTACTCTGAATCCTGTAAACTGTAGCATGACCAGGTATAAGATCACCCTCGAGAGTACCGTTTGTAACCTCCTCAGGAAGTGTTCTTGCCATGATCTTCTGGTTCTTCATCTCATGGAAAGCAAGCTTTGTTGTACATGTATTTCCACAATGGAAGCCCATAAATACATCCTTGATCGTGTAATCATAATCAAACTTGCCCTTTATCTCTTCATCAAACATATCCTTAGGAACAGAATTGTTGATGTCAAGAAGTGTAACAGCATCGTCGCTGACAAGCTGTCCGATGTACTCTGAAAGAGCACCGTAAATATCAACTTCACAGGAAACAGGGATGCCTCTTGAGGCAAGCCGGCTGTTTACATAACAAGGAACGAACCCAAACTGAGTCTGGAATGCAGGCCAGCATTTTCCTGCGATTATAGTGAACTCTCTGCTGCCCTTATGAGCCTCAATCCAATCAAGAAGTGTAAGCTCATACTGAGCAAGCTTCGCAAGAACTTCAGGCTTCTTATTGCCATCACCAAGCTCAGCTGCCATATCTGCAACAACCTCGTCTATACGAGGATCGCCGGCATGCTTATTGAAAGCCTCGAACAGATCGAGCTCGGAATTCTCTTCAATCTCAATCCCCATATTGTAAAGCTGCTTGATAGGAGCGTTACATGCAAGGAAGTCCTGAGGTCTTGGGCCGAAGCTTATGATCTTCAGATTGCTGAGAGCAATACGTGCTCTTGCGATGGTCTTGAAATCATTTATCATTTCAGCTATCTCAGGAGCAGTTCCAACCGGATACTCAGGTATATAAGCCTTGAGATTTCTGAGATAGAGATTGTAGCTTGCATTGAGCATACCGCAGTATGCATCGCCTCTGTCATCGCAGAGTCTGTCTCCTGCTTCCTCTGCTGCAGCAACTACCATAGCAGGTCCGCAGAATTCCTTAACGAGAAGTATCTCGCTTGATTCAGGTCCGAAGTTTCCGAGAAATACAACAAGTGCATTACAGCCTGCTGCATTAACCTCTGCAAGAGCCTTTCTCATATCAACTTCATTTTCAACTGTCGTCTGGCAGTTATATATTTCACCGTATTTCTTTGTATATTCAGCAACAACGGCTTCCCTTCTCTCTACAGACAGACTCATCGGGAAGCAGTCTCTTGAAACTGCAACTATACCAAGCTTAACTACCGGCATATTATCCATAACAATTGTACCTCCTCCTGTTATTCACCATGAAACTAATCGCCAAATACCTTTCTGTAATCCTCCTGGAATTTAACGATACCCTGATCGGTAAGAGGATGCTTTGTCATCTGCTCGATAACAGCGTAAGGTACGGTTGCGATATCGGCGCCTGCAAGAGCGCACTCGGTTACATGAACCGTATTTCTGATACTTGCTGCGATGATCTCGGTGGAAATATCATAATTTCCGAATATCTGAACGATATTTTCAATAAGCTCGATACCCGGTGAGCTGATATCATCTAGTCTTCCAAGGAAAGGTGAAACATAGGTTGCACCTGCCCTTGCTGCAAGAAGAGCCTGGTTAGCCGAGAAGATAAGGGTTACATTTGTCTTGATGCCCTCGGCAGCAAGCACCTTAACAGCCTTAAGTCCTTCAACAGTCATAGGTATCTTAACGATCATATTTGGATGGATGGCAGCTATCTCTCTGCCTTCCTTTATCATGCCCTCAGCGTCAACTGTTGTTGCTTTAACCTCACCGCTGATAGGTCCGTCAACTATGGATGTAATCTCCTTGATAACCTCTGTGAAGTCTCTGCCCTCTTTTGCGATAAGTGAAGGGTTTGTTGTTACTCCGCAGATAACACCCATATCATTTGCTTTTCTGATATCCTCTACATTTGCTGTGTCGATAAAAAATTTCATTTGTATTTCTCTCCATTCGTCATATTTGCTAAACTGCTATGAACACATCGGTTTATCTGTGCCATGCATGTTATAATATGAGCTTATCACCTGACCTATGTTTAAACCATCATATAAATCAGTGATATTTTCTTTGATTATTTGTCATTTACTTCATAGCTTTCTTCTTCATTGCGATAAGTACAGACTGGACAATAAGGAAGAGACAAAGCATAGCTGCTATAGTGATTCCTGTCCACCATGCTTCATCAAGTCCTGCAGATGCAACGATATTCTGGATAGTTGCAAGTGAGAGAACACCGAAGAAGGTTCCGATAGGATTACCTACACCACCGGTAAGCATCGTACCACCTATGATTGACGAGGCGATGGCGTTCATTTCCATACCACTCGCATGAGAAGCTGAACCTGATCCTACATGCATGAAGTAAACAAAGCCTGCAATACCTGCAAGAACACCGCAGATAACATGCGAAAGGAACTTTGTCCTCTTAACATTTATACCAAGCATAAGTGCGCTCTGGCTGTTTCCTCCTACTGCATAGAAGCTTCTTCCGAGTTTTGACCATCTGAGCAGCATAAAGAAGAATATTACCAGCACGAGTGCTACGATAACACCGATCTCAATTTTGGCATCAATGTATCTGCCCTTGCTGTTGGTAGAACCGAGTCCAGGGATGATTATTCTGGTTTCTGCCAGATCCTTAAATTCCTTGTTTTTAACATTAAATGATTTTGTATGAACTATGGTTGTCATACCTCTGGCGAAGAACATTCCGGCCAGAGTTACGATAAACGGCTGTATTCCGAGATATGCCACGAGGAATCCCTGAACAAGTCCAAAGGCAAGTCCGATACCAAGTGCTATGGCGATAGCCCCGATAACGCTTCCATTATGATAATCTAAATAAACCGCACAGCTCATGCTTACAAGAGCTACAACACCACCAACGGAAATATCGATTCCGCCGTTTATCATTACTATACTGAGTCCGATCGCCGTAATTATAAGCGGTGAATTCTGATTCAGGATATTGAGGAAGGTCTGTGGCTTCAGGAAGCCTTCCCCCTGGAATATAATTGCGCTTGAATACATAAGCACAAATACAACTATCGTTATTGTAAGAAGGAGATTCGTATCACTTGTTCCGGCGAACCATGTTTTGAATTTGCCGTGACGCTTTTTCATTTTTTCGTCCATACTATTTTTCCTCCTTCTTCTTAGCAAACTTAAGCTTAAGTGCTGCTGTTTTCTCTCTTACTGCCGGTGAACTGATCACAACCAGAGTAATTACAACTATTGCCTTATAAGCCGGTAGTGCATCCGAATTAACCTGGAGCTTGTAAAGTGTTGTTGTAAGGAACTGAATGATATATGCACCAAGTATTGATGCTGACATACTGAACTTACCGCCGGCAAGTGAGTTTCCTCCAAGTGCAACCGCAAGGATTGCATCCATCTCTATATCCTTGGCAATTACCGAATAGTTAATAGAACTGATACGGCTGACCTTGATAAGTGCTACAACTGCAACACAGACGCCGAGGATAACAAAGGTAATGAACTTAACAAACTGTGGTCTGACACCGTTAAGCTTTGATGAGCTCTCATTGATACCAACCGACTGAGTATATAGTCCGAGTGTCGTAAACTTCAACACCAAAGCTATGACTATCATACACAGAACAGCTATAAGGAACGGCGTAGGAATAGGGATTCCCGGAAGGAAACCACCAAAGTATGTGAAGGATTTATCTTTTACTACAGGAAGGTGGTTGTTATTTATCCATGCCGCTATATTTCGACCGGCCGTGAAAAGTATCAGCGTCGCGACCATCGGCTGTATCTTAAAGTAGGCGACGAGTACACCGTTAAATGCGCCGAAGAGCATTGAAACAACAACCGCGATAAGGAAGGCTACGATTATAGGCGCCTGTAACGAGGTGGATTCTCCGCCCGGTCCGCAAAGTACTCTCAGTATTACCGATCCGGATATTGCTATAGCCGCGCCAACGGAAATATCCTGTCCACCGGAAGCGGCTGTTACAAGTGTCATTCCTATTGCAAGGATTGCCAGCTCAGATCCGTTATCAAGGATCGTGATCGGGTTTCCGAGAAGTATCTTCTGACCATCCACGTTTGTAGCTGTGGTGATCTTGAAGAATGACGGATCATTAATAAGGTTAAATAATGCAAGAGCAATTATTGCTACTATTGGAATAAGAAGCTGTTTATTAAATGTTTTCTTCCTAGTCAATCTTCTCACCCCTCTCTATCTTGCTCTTTATTGTTTCTTTAATTGCAGAAGCAAGTTCTTCTGCTTCACCTATTGTTTCTTCTGTGTTATCCTGATCATCTATCGTTTCTTCTGTATTATCCTGATCATCAACTATTATTTCTTCTTCTACGATTATCGGTTCATCTGAAGCTGCCATCTCCTCTGCATGTCCGGCAATAGTCTTCATGATATTACTCTGGGTAAGTTCATCACCCTTAAGTTCTCCGACAACCTTTCTGTCTCTCATGACTACAAGTCTTGAACAGGTTCTGAGCATCTCGTCAGTCTCCGAAGATATGAAAGTGATACTCATTCCTTCTGATGCAAGCTTAAGTACCAGCTTCTGGATATCAACCTTGGTACCTACATCGATACCTCTTGTAGGCTCATCCAGTATCAGATATTCAGGATGCATGAGAAGCCATCTGGCCACTATAACCTTCTGCTGATTACCACCCGAAAGTGATTTGATCGGTGTATCTGCAGAAGCTGTCTTTATGTCAAGAAGCTTGATATATTCATCTGCTATTCTGTAAGTTTCTGCTTTAGAATACGGTTTAAAGAAGCCACGGAGCACCTGTGCTGCAAGAATAAGATTCTCTCTTACCGAAAGATCACCAACGATACCATCTCTCTTTCTGTCCTCAGGAAGATAAGCGATACCCTGCTTCATAGCATCGAGTGGTTTACTGACCTTTACAACCTTGCCATTCTTCTTTAACTTTCCGTTTATTATTCTGTCGGCCCCGAAGATAGCTCTTACGCACTCACTTCGTCCCGAACCGAGAAGCCCTGTAAATCCGTTGACCTCTCCCTTTTTGATATAGAAATCAAATGGTTTGATTCCCGCATTTGACTGAAGCTTATCAGCCTCAAACAGAGGACTGCCCGCATCTTTTTCCTTATATCCTTCCGAATCACCCTTGATATCTGAAAGATCATCAAGCTCCTTACCGAGCATCTTCGATACAAGCTGAACTCTCGGAAGTTTTTCTATTTCATATTCTCCGACAAGCTTACCGTCTCGGAGGACAGTTATCCTGTCGCAAACCTCATAAACCTGATCCAGGAAATGAGTTACAAATATAATTCCAACGCCCTTCGACTTCAGGTCTCTCATAAGTCCGAAAAGCTTCTGAACTTCACTGTCATCAAGAGAAGATGTAGGCTCATCAAGGATGAGAACCTTACACTCCATATCTACCGCTCTCGCGATGGCTACCATCTGCTGAACTGCCAGGGAACAGCTTGCCAGCTGTTGACTCGCCCTTGCCGGAATATCAAGTGACTTAAGGATCCTGTCTGTATCCTTATTCATCTGTCTCCACTTGGTAATCTGTCCTTTGGTTCTTCCAATAAACATATTTTCAGCCACAGTCAGGTTCGGGCAAAGTGTGATTTCCTGATAAACAGTACTTATACCCAGATTCTGCGCATCCTGTGGTGAATGAATATGAACCTCTCCTTCGTTTCCTTTAAGGAATATCTGTCCCTCTTCCTTTTCATAAACGCCGGTTATTACCTTGATAAGCGTGGATTTACCGGCTCCGTTCTCACCCATAAGAGCGTGTATCTCGCCCTCACGAAGAGTAAAATCAACATTCTGAAGAGCCTTAACACCCGGAAAGGTTTTATGAATATTATGCAATTCCAATACAGCCTTTTCTTTCACTGCTCCACCTCTTTTTCCTGATCATATACCGTTTTTTTGTAAAAAAAGGTGCAACATTTACATGTTGCACCCTCTTCTTAAGTCATAGATTAAATACCGTTATCATCTACATCCTGCTGTGTAATAGTTGATGCATCAAAGCCCTTTTCTTCCATAATGATTGTCTTCTCAGAAATTGTCTCGCCTGATTCAAGCTTCTTGATAACTTCGTCAATATATTTAGCCTGGAAAGGATTGCACTGTCCATCATAGTTCCAGTTCTGAGCAAGGAGCTCTTCAAGTGCCCACTTATTGCAGTCAAAGCCCATGATTACAACGTCCTTACCAACACCGTGAGAGATACCTGCCTTGTCAAGTGCTGCTACAGCACCCTTAGCCATATCGTCATTCTCTGCATAGATTACGTTGAACTTTGTACCCTGATCGATAACTGACTGAACGATCTGCTGTGCCTTCTCTGCATTCCACTCTGCTGTCTGAGAAGTAATGATGTTCCATCCGTTATCCTTAGCCATCTGAATAAGTGCTCCGGATCTGCCCTGCTGAGCTGCTGAACCCATAACGCCCTGGATATGGATGATGTTGTACTCTGAAAGATTCTGGTTCTTTAACCATGTAGCTGCCTGCTCGCCTTCCTTGTCCATGTCGGAAACGATAGAAGCTGCATAAAGACTTGGATCTGCATCGATAGTACGGTCAAAGAGGATAACCTTGATACCTGCATCCTGTGCATCCTTAAGAACGCCGTCCCAACCTGCTGTATCAGCTGCTGAAAGGAGAAGATAATCAACATCGTCCTGGATGAACTTCTGAGCTGCTGCGATCTGCTCATCATTCTTTAAGCTGTAAGCGAATGATGCATCATATCCGTTTGACTTATTGAACATAGCCTGAAGGTCTTTGTCATTAGCTGTACGATATCCTGATTCGTTAGGATCGTTATTGATGATACCAACCTTGATAAGCTTGTCGCTTGATCCTCCGCCGCCACCGGCTTCTGTAGTAGCATTTGTAGCTGCCTTAGTATCCTTCTTGTCACCGTCATCGTCTTTTCCACAAGCTGTCATGCCGATAGCCATGGTTGCTGCTAAAAATGTAGCAAGAATCTTTTTTCCGAATTTCTTCATAAAGAAAACCCTCCATTCTTTTTGAAATCACTTTTTTTCAGAACACACACCTCTGAATTTCGTTTACTGTGATGATGCAAATATACCAAAGAACGAAGGGCATTTATACAGAATATCTTTCGAAAAAATTACAATATATCACTAATGATTTTTCTGTAAAATATATTCAATTGTAAATTTTTAAGTTATTTTATTATTTTTTAGATTTTTTACGACATGGTCAGCGGTTTTCCGTTTTAAGGCCTTGATGCGAGCATTATTCTCGATCAGTATTCTCTGTTCCTGAAAATATCTTCGGTAAGTATCGTGATCTCATGATCACCATCCTCAAGAGTAACGCTCTTCACTGTATCATCCAGTGAGAAAGCCTGCTCCGGAACGTAGGTGTATTTCGGGAATTCTTCGCCATTCTTAATGGCCTTAATGAGCCTTGCGATATCACTGCCCTGAAGCGGATTACACTCAACATCAAGTGCGATCTTTCCCTCAAGAACAAGTGAAAGTCCGGAATGAGCGGCATCGAAGGAGATTATGAGTATTTCTCCGTTCCTTATATCAAGCCCCGCTTTTCTGCCCGATTCCTCGATAGCCTCGATCACGCCGACCGCCTCATTGTCGTTCTCGCAGTATACAACATTGATGTCACTGTATGCCTGCAAAAGTTTGGCCATAACCTCCTTGGCCTTCGCCTGAGTATAGTCTGCAGGTACCTGAGCATAAAGCTTCCAGCCGTATTTAAGCGCTGCATTTGAAATACCGTTTGAACGATCGATCTGAGCCGTTGCCCCGAGAGTTCCCTGAATATCGACTATATTCAGTTCTTCAGGCGCTATCCCCTTGGCTTCCGTATATTTTTTCAGCCATTCGCAGGCTATATCCGCTTCCTTTCTGAAGTCGGAACCTACCCATGCGGTTACAAGCGTTTTATCAGAAACAGCAACCCTTCGATCCACGACTATGACCGGTATCCCGGCATCCTTCGCTTCCTGAAGCACTGTGTCCCAGCCGGTTTCCATAACCGGTGCAAGAACGATGCAGTCAACCTCCTGCTGAGTAAACTTTCTTATGGCAAGCAGCTGTTTATCCTGCTTCTGCTGCGCATCATCAAATGAGAGATTGAAGCCGTTCTGCTTTGTAAGAGTTCCTCTGATGGATTCCGTATTTGCAACTCTGTAATCCGACTCCGCACCCAGCTGTGAGAAGCCTACATCTATAAGCTCCTGCTGACTGTCATTTTTATCGTTTTTACTGTCTTTATCTTCTTTATTTCCACAGCCGCCGATGCAGACCGCCGCAAGGACCAGCGTCGCCGCGAGCGCTGCTTTCTTTATTCTTTTTTTCATATTCCGTCGAACCATCTTTATCACCCTATCCAATCCTGTAACGCATCTGTTATCCACCGATATCACACAACATCAGTCAGTTTCTGTTATCCGCTGATATCACACAACATCAGTCTGCGTTTGTTATCCATCAACATCAAGATCACGTCTTCGGTATCCTGACGGTAACGGTCGTTCCCTCACCATAAGTACTCTCAACCGTTATACCATACTCTCTGCCGTAATGAACCTCGAGTCGCTGCTCAACATTCGCCATTCCGAAGCCTCTATGCTCGTCAGAAACCAGTTCTTCTGTGACAAGCTCGCCGGAAATAAGCTTCCTCAGTCTTTCAAGTCCCTCTTCATTCATTCCGATACCATTATCTTCAATAGTAAATACGATATCGTTACTCTCCTGCCTTCCGGACACCTTGATGCATCCGCCGCCACGTTTATTCTTTATGCCGTGATAGAGAGCATTTTCAACGATTGGCTGAAGAGTTAATTTCTGGATATGATAATCCAGTATTTCCTCATCAAAATCAATCTCATAATCCAGGATATCCTGATATCTGTAACGCTGTATCTCCAGATAATTCTTCACGTGTTCCTTTTCATCCTTGATGGTTATCTCGCTCTTACCCTTGCTGAGTGAGATTCTGAAGAAGCTCGAAAGCTCCTGAACAACCTGAATGGCCTTCTGCTTCTCTCCGGCCTCTGTCATCCATACTATGGCATCAAGTGTATTGTATAGGAAGTGCGGATTGATCTGCTCCTGAAGGAGTCTCATTTCCGCATCTCTTGCATTTTTCTGCTCACGGTGTATACCATCAATCAGCTGTTTGATCTCCTGAACCATGCTGTTAAAGCTTTCCGCAAGAGTCTGCATCTCATCGTTACTATTCGTATGATAAGAAACAGTAAAGTCGCCGCCTGCAAATTTCTCTGTCATATCGCAAAGCTCGGTAATAGGCTCCGTGATCCTCCGTGACAGCCTTCTCGAGAAGAAAAATATGACCGCGATTATCAGGACCAGAAATATGATAAGAAGCCTCACGGATGTAATAAGACTCTTACCAACGTCCCTACGAAGTATCTCCATGTATTCCGCTTCATCATAGATGTATTTCTGGATATCTTCCTGAATGAGAGAAGTCAGCGTACGGATATTCATATCCAGCATTTCCATATTTTCATCGTAATGGCCGCCTTCCTCAACATTCGCAAGGATATCGTCAACTCTCTCATCAAGGATGCCGAGAAGCTTCAGGAGCGCATCAAGATCCGAGCGGACACTTTCCTCGCCCGTCTTGCTCTTCAGCTCGATAAAATGTTCCCTCGCCTCAATGATCAGAGCCTTCGGATCCTCATTGAGAAGTTTCTCCTCAGGATTGGTCCAGTTCGCATTTCCGATGATGATACGGTACATCATTTCGTCCATGTTGTCCTTGAAGCTCATATTGTATTTATTTGCACTTGTGATATTTCTGACCAGCAGGTCGTAGTCCTGATAGTATGCAAAAAGCCTTGCAATCGCGAACCCAAAAAGGATGATGACCGGAACGATGCATATCCAGATATAAAGCATAAGCTTCGACTGTATCCTGCTGAACTTTACCTTATTCTTTTTTTTACTCAAGATTCCTTCGCTATCCTTCTGTATTCTTTAGGCGATACACCCTGTGTTTTCTTGAAAATATAACTGAAATAATGCGGATCTCTGTAACCGACCTCAAAACCGATCTCCGATGTCTTGATCGAGGTGCAGGTCAGAAGTTCCTTTGCCTTGTCCATACGTACTCCTGTGAGGAAATCGATGAAGGTCTCACCGGTTTCCTTCCTGAAGATTGTACTGAAATGGTTTGAACTGACATTGACCTTGAGAGCAACCGACTGAAGGGACATATCCTCGTTCTGATAATTCTCGCGGATATAAGTTCTGGCCTTCTCGATTATCTCTGTGTATTTCTTATCAGAAATAGCATTCCTGTATTCAACTACTCTTCTGAGCAGCTTTGTTACGAATTCCTTTGCCTTATCATAGTTGTCAACATACTTTATCGAATCGCTCATATCGCCAAGAATTTCCGAGGTTTTTTCCTTGTCAACACCCATGCTTTCAAGAAGAGCAGCCGAAGAAAGCAGCGATTCCATCAGCACATACTGCCTGAGGAGGATCGACTCAACAGCCTCCCTGCCTATACTGTCAAAATATTCATTTACGAGGTCATCGATCTCCAGAAGCGTACCGCTTCTCAGGAAGTTAAATATAGTCTTCTTCGAGATCATCCTGATATCGATAGCGCCGATATCGAGCCTCTCTATATCAAGCTTGTCCGGCGTCAGTGCATTATCCTTCAGCCCTTCACTGACCCTGTCAGTCTCCGGCATCTCTTCGCCGTAGAAAACAAAGCTGTCGTCACACATATATCTCTCCGCAAACTTTTTATTTGCGTCTGCGTAAGAGCTGTTAACATCTCTGATCCTCTCCACGGGCTTGCCGACAGAGATAAAATACATATGATCCTTGTATTCTTCCATAAGATTCTTGATATGAGCGATACCCTTCTCGATATTTGCCTCCATATCACTTATGGAATCTGCCTTCTCCAGGAGACAGAGCACATCGCCAACCTGCTCATAAGGAAATACATGATCATTTCCTTCAAATACTTCATCTATTCTCTGGTATATCTCTTCATTTGTCCGCGAATACTCATTCGCATCAGAGCTGCCGGGATTCTTTGGAAAAACCTGCATAAGGATGATGCAGTAGAAGGCCGCCGTAATATCTATTCCCAGCTCCTTTGCGGTCTCAACAGATTCCTGCATGGAAAGCCTGCCATCGATCATGTCATGGATGAATTTCTGCTTCTCAAGGATGCGGATCTCCTCCATGTCCTTCATGTATTTCAGGCGTGCTTCCTCTTCCTTCCTCTGATTGTTTATATCCTCTGCGATCTTACCGAGTTCCTTCAGAAGATTCTCGCCGGAAACAGGCTTAAGAAGGTATTCTTCAACGCCGATACTTATGGCCTGCTTTGCAAAATTGAAGTCATCATAACCACTGAGGACGATGATCTTGATGTTCGGAAGCTCAGTTTTAACAAGCCTCGCCAGCTCAAGTCCATCCATGAAAGGCATGCGGATATCAGTTATAAGGATATCCGGTTTCGTCTTAAGTATCTTCGGAAATGCAACCTCTCCGTCGCCGGCCTCGCCGACCAGAGTAAAGCCGTGCTGCTCCCATTCAACCGACTTCTTGATGCCTTCGCGTATTGCATATTCATCTTCTACCAAAAATACCTTTATCATACTCTTCTCCATGTTTTTGATGTTGTGCCGTACTATCTTACAGCGTTTCTACAGCCGCTCTCTCAATCGGAAGAGCTGCCTTGAAGCTTTCCATAAACTCATCGAAGCCCTTGATCTCCTCTACGGTAGCGGTTATGGTCGATCCGCTTTCACCTGCAAAGATATTGTTATTAAGGAAATCAGGAAGAGTGAGACTGCCATCCGATTCGTCCGATGCCCCGGAATTATCACCTTCCGAACCGCTGATAACCTTGGTGAGATAAAGCGCAAGGATTGCCATTCCCCAGGCACCGCCTTCGCCTGCTGTCTCCATAACCGTGATAGGGCCGCCGGTTGCAGCCGACATGATCCTCTGTCCAACCTCAGGAGTCTTGAAGAAACCGCCGTGACCATAAAGCTTGTCAACCTTAACATCCTCTTCACGAAGAAGTATATCGAGACCAACCTTAAGAGTACTTACAGCCGAGAAAAGGTGCAGTCTCATAAAGTTAGCGAATGAAAAGTCAGCATTTATCTTCCTTGCAAATACAGGTCGTCCTTCAGCAAAACCGGTAACAGGCTCACCTGAAAAATAGTTGAAGCCCATAAGTCCGCCGCAGTCAGGCGCGCCACCAAGTGCAGCCTTGAACATGGTGGTGTAGAGTTTATTTGTATCAACCTCAATACCCATAGCCTCGCTGTATTCACGGAAAACGCGAGCCCATGCATTTATATCAGAGGTACAATTATTGCAGTGTACCATCGCAACATCATCACCAACAGGAGTTGTAACAACATCAATCTCCGGATGAACCTTTGAAAGTGCCTTCTCCATAACAACCATAGCGAAAATACTTGTTCCTGCAGAAACATTTCCGGTTCTTACTGCAACGCTGTTCGTCGCCACCATTCCGGTTCCTGCATCTCCTTCAGGCGGACAGACAGGGATTCCTGCCTCCAGATTGCCGCTTACGTCAAGCCTTGCCGCACCCTCTGCAGTAAGAGTTCCGGCATCCCCGCCTGCAGGAAGCACCTGCGGAAGGATATTTTCAAGCCTGAAAGGAAGCCCGTTTTTCTCAAGTATAATGTCATATTTATCCATATAATCTTTATTATAATCACGGGTTCTGCTGTCGATTGGGAACATTCCGGATGCATCGCCTATTCCGAGCACCTTTCTGCCGGTCATCTGCCAGTGAATATAGCCTGCAAGCGTTGTGAAGAATGCGATATCCTTCACATGCTCTTCCTTATTCAGTATCGCCTGATGCAGATGCGCTATGCTCCACCTCTGAGGGATATTGAAGCCAAACTCCGCGGTAAGCGCTTCAGCCGCTTCACCGGTTATCGTATTTCTCCATGTTCTGAAAGGAACAAGCAGCTTATCTTCTTTGTCAAATGCCATATATCCGTGCATCATCGCACTGAAGCCTATCGCTCCGGTCTTCCTTATGACCGTACCGTATTTCTCCTTAACATCCGCAAGGAGCGCGCTGTATGTCTCCTGAAGACCTTTCCAGATCATATCAAGGCTGTAGGTCCAGATTCCGTCCACATACTGATTCTCCCAGCCGAAATCTCCCTGCGCGATCGGCTTTCCGCTTTCATCAACCATAACCGCCTTGATCCTTGTCGAACCGAATTCTATTCCAATCGCTGTTCTTCCTTCATCTATAAGCTCTCTCGTTCCCATAACTTTCTTCCTCCATCTGAAATCCTTTATTTATCAAATACGGACATACATTCCACTATATAGTATCACTTTTTAGTGATTAATAAAATTGAATATCTTACTCAAATGTCATTATTTTTTATTTTTCATCCGGCCCGGCTTGATTGACAAAAGTAGTAAACAGTAGTAAAAATATTGAAAAGTAGTAAACAGTAGTAAAAATATTGAAAAGTAGTAAACAGTAGTAAAAAAATCAAAAGTAGTAAACAGCACTAAATATGGTTTCATACATTTCACTCTTCCCCTTTTTGACAGTTATATTCTGGAAAACTATGATTTTAACGAGTAAAAATGAAGACAGTAAGTACAGGAAAGGATACTACAGCTATGACCAACAGGATCTCTGTTCCGTCAAATCCGGATTCACAGGAATGCGTAAAGAATGTAATGAATTATCTCGCTGATATTTCATTTGACAAGATGATAACAGGGCAGCATACCCAGACCATGGCTCAGGAGGAGCTGCATCATATCAGGAAGATCACCGGCAAAGAACCTGCGCTCCTTGGTTTTGAGCTTCTTTCTTACTCTCCAAATATTAATTATACGGATACCGACGATGAATGTATGAAGGAGGTCGAAGAGAATTACGGCACTCTGAAAAGAGCCTGGGAATGGGCAGACTAAGATCACTCTTATAAGTGAAATAGGAAGCCTGCCCGATCCGGATGAAATTCATAAAGAAAATCTCGGCTGGGCAGGCTTTATGACCTGGTCTAAGATATATTGCCTCTCTGAGGAATTTACAAGTTTTGAATATTTAAAGAAAGTTTATGACAATCCGCTGACAGTCACATTGGACGAGCTTCCGAAGCTGCTATACTAATACCCCAAAGTTGATGCTATCTCAATATCCGATATATCATTTACGTTAATGATAGGGGTAAATACGAATATGCTGAGTTCATCATCCCATTTACCGCTGACAGCACCTTCCATGTCAAAGGTATAACATAAGTTTTTCTTCTGCGGATTATAATATACACTCATTTCGTTCTCGTCATATTCACCCTTCAGCACTATATTTCTGTCTTTATATTTTTCCTTTATCATGGAAACGGTAGCATTGTAGGCTTCTTTCTTATCAACTAATTGTGAAAGATCAGTCACGATCGTCGGATATATCGTCTCCAGATACCATCTGATGAATGCTTTTTCATTCTCTGTTCCTTCATCAGAGTTATCATGCTTTTTAGCATAATTAAGCATACACAGAATTGAATCACTGCGAGAGAAAAACTCATTACAGATATTTGAATGCCCCTTCAATGCAGAAAGTGCCTGCTGCGCACTGTCGAAGACAGCTGTATCTCCAAGGAATGGATAATTAACAACCCACATAAAAAGCTCATCCGTTCCTTTTTCCCTCAACATATCGTCCGGCATATTACAGATTTCAAGCGCCTCCTGATAGGACAGGCTTTCCTCAGAAGGAAGAAATCCGAAACTGCTGTCTATACTGACCGGCAGAATAAGTCGTATAGCCACAAGCGCCCAGAGAACCAGCATCATTCGCCTCGGCACAAATCTTTTCAGGATTAAACGCAGTAACGCTACGATCATTATCAAAAAGCCTGCATATATGCTTATATTCATTATTTTCAGGAAGATATTATAGATCATAATACACCCCCAATATATTTCCTATTCCGCCTCGTTTATCATCTTTCTCAGTTCATCCGCTTCCTGCTTCGTCAGCTTATTTTCTCCTGCAAATGCCGCAAGAAACTTAGGTAACGACCCGTCAAAGGCAGAATTTACAAACTGTCTGCTCTGCAGCGTGTAAAAATTATCCCGCGAGATCAGTGATGTTACGATTCCGCCCTCATTAGCAAATAACTCCTTATTGCAAAGTCTGTGAATAACCGTATAGGTTGTTGTTCTCGCCCATCCAAATCTCTCTTTTGCCGCCTTTACAAGATCAGAAGTTGATACCGGTTCCATATCCCAAATCATATCTGCAAATTGTTTTTCAACTACTCCAAGCTGTATCTCCGCCATATCAATCCTACCTTTAATTGTAATTTGCTGTACTATAAGGCGAAATGAGATTCGATAAAGATGTTATGTATCTCCCCAATTCGCTCCATGTTCGCATCCGTAGCTGACTACACTCTGTAGTCAGTTTGAACTTACCACATGAAATATAATTTGTCAACATAAAAACAGCCGTATGACCTTCTCATTTTCATGAGATGCCATACGGCTGTTAATGTATTTAACCGATCAATATAATCTATTTCGAAGTATTCTTAAGATCAACCTTTACCTTCTTAAGGTGCCAGATATCCTTTACATACTCCTCGATGGTTCTGTCTGATGAGAACTTTCCTGCACATGCTGTATTCATCATAGCCATGCGAGCCCATCCTGCTGTATCTCTGTAAGCCTCGTCAACTCTCTTCTGAGCCTCAGCGTATGAATCGAAGTCCTTAAGGATGAAGTAAACATCTTCCTTGGTAAGCGAATCGTAGAGATCTCTGAATCTCTCAGGATCGTCAGGGCTGTACATACCGTTGATAAGCTGTGTAAGAACCTTTCTGACATTCTGGTTTGAATTGTAGATATCCCAAGGATTATAACCACCCTCGCGCTCGTACTTCATAACCTCGTCAGCTGAAAGACCGAAGATAAATGCGTTCTCGGCACCAACCTCTTCAACGATCTCAACATTTGCACCGTCCATTGTTCCGAGTGTAGGAGCGCCGTTAAGCATGAACTTCATGTTGCCTGTACCTGAAGCCTCACGTGAAGCAGTAGATATCTGCTCGGAAACATCAGCTGCAGCAACAATGATCTCTGCATTTGATACTCTGTAATCCTCTATAAATACAACCTTGATCTTTCCGTCGATGGAAGCATCGTTGTTGATAACATCCGCAACAGAATTGATAAGCTTGATAGTAAGTTTTGCTCTCTTATATCCTGCAGCAGCCTTTGCGCCGAAGATAAATGTTCTCGGAATCATATCCATATCAGGATTTTCCTTCAGCTCATTGTAAAGGTGCATTACATGAAGTATATTGAGAAGCTGCCTCTTATATTCATGAAGTCTCTTGATCTGAACATCAAAGATTGAGTTCGGATCGATGTCGATTCCGTTATTCTCTTTGATGTACTGAGCAAGACGAAGCTTGTTCTGATATTTGATATTCATGAATTCCTGCTGATACTTAGGATCGTCAACAAGAACCTTAACCTTGCTGATCTGAGAAAGATCCGTGATCCATCCGTCACCTATATTATCATTCAGCCACTTCGCAAGAAGCGGATTGCCGTGAGCAAGGAATCTTCTCTGCGTAATACCGTTGGTCTTATTATTGAACTGCTCAGGTCTCATCTCATAGAAATCCTTCAGCTCTCTCTTCTTGAGGATCTCCGTATGAAGCTTGGCAACACCGTTTACTGAGAATGAACCTGCGATGGCAAGGTGAGCCATCTTAACCTGTCCGTCGTAAAGGATAGCCATTGACTTAACCTTTTCCTGATTGCCCGGATACATCTCCTGTATCTTTATAACAAATCTTCTGTTGATCTC
>OCTW013394208.1_pt1 | contig 58777 bp, 96 predicted proteins | sample 1539671 | NCBI WGS metagenome assembly OCTW01 (sample SAMN02144230, study PRJEB22623) | gut metagenome | biome: sheep rumen | host: Ovis aries | place: New Zealand | reverse complement strand
CGCGAACGGCATAGAGCTGGTGCCCGACAGCTACGACCCGACCTACAGGCCGCAGGTGTACGACTTCGGGGAGGACGATACGCCCAAGGTCAGGATTCTCGGCAAGGTCGTGTGGTGGTGCAAGGAGTTCTAGCGCCGAAACAGGAAAAGCGCCCCCGCGCGTCCGGCCAAGACACTCGCGGGGGCTGTACAGTCCAATCGAAGAATGGCTGCGAGGTGATTCTACACCATGGGAGGTAGGTACTGCGCGTATCTGCGCAAATCGCGGGCGGACGAGGTCCGCGAGAAGGTCGAGATGGGCTACGACGCCCTCGCCCACCACAGGCGGGCGCTCGAGGACCTCGCGTTCAGGATGGGCGTCGAGGTCGCCAGGTGGTACTCCGACGAGATCAAGTCGGGCGACTCCATCGCCGACAGGCCCCAGATGTCCGAGCTGCTGCGCGACGTGGCCGACGGCGCGTGGGACGGCGTGCTCTGCATGGAGGTCGAGCGGCTCACGCGCGGCGACATGGTCGACCAGGGCACGGTCGGCAGGGCGTTCTCGGAGTCGGGCACGCTCATCGTGACGCCCTTGAAGGTCTACGACCCCGCGAGCGAGGCCGACATGGAGTACTTCGAGTTCGGCCTGTTCATGAGCAGGCGCGAGTACAAGGCCATCAACAAGCGCCTGCAGGCCGGCAAGCTGGCGGCTGTGCGCGACGGCCAGTTCATCGGCTGCTGCGCCCCGTACGGCTTCGACAAGGCCGACGTCGACGGCAAGCACACGCTCGTCCCGAACGGCGACGCGAAGTACGTCAGGTTCGTCTTCGAGCGGTACGCCGCAGGGGACAGCTACGCGAAGATAGCGAGGCAGCTCGACGCCATGGGCGCGCGCCCCATGCGGTCGGAGAAGTGGCACTACGCGAGCGTGGCCCACATCCTGCGAAACGAGGCATACATCGGCAAGACGTTCTGGAAGAAAACAACGCAGCGGCCTTACAGGGAGAACGGGCGCACGAGGTACCGCTGCACCGTGTTCGAGGACCCGCTCGTGGTCGACGCGCTCCACGAGGCGATAGTGCCCATGGAGCTGTGGGAGGCGGCGAGGAGGCGGCGCGACGCGTCGCCCGCCAGGAAGGAGTACTCCCCGAGGAACTACTACGGGCGCATACTCAGGTGCGCCGACTGCGGGAAGGCGCTGCACTACTGCGGCACCGGCAACGTCAAGACACCGCTCATGACGCACATCACGCGCGGAGAGCAGTGCCCGACCAAAGGTTGCCGCCTCAGCGTGCTCGACGACGTGTTCGTCGAGGCCCTCGAGGGCATCTGCGCCGACATCGAGATCGAGGCGCGCCCCGAGTGCGATTCGGCGAGGGACGCCTACATGAGGGCGATCGCCCAGGCGGAGGCCACGATAGAGGCCAACTTCGACCGCATGGAGCGCGGCGTCATCTCCGAGGAGGACTTCGTCGTGCGCAGGAAGGTGCTCGAGGGGCGCATCGCCGACGCCCAGGAGGCGCTCGACGCCCTCCCCGAGGTCTCGGACGGCCAGCGAGCCGTCACCATCCGCGAGTGCATCAGGGCGATCAGGAACCCGGACGTTTCTGTTGAGTCGAAGCGGCTGCTCATCTGGTCTATCGTCGACCACATCGACTACACGAACCACGCGAGGCAGGGGGAGGACGACATCCACCTGGAAATCTACCTGCGGTGACGCATGGTATGCACCTCTTTAAGATGTCTCGTCTTCCTAGAGGGGTGCATACCCGTCCCGCGCCTCATCGAGCCTGTCCACTCCCTCGGCGCACGCCCTGAGCGCGGCCGCGAGCATGTACAGCCTCGGGTCGGCGGATTCCTCCTCCATTGCCTCGATCACGGCGATGGAACCCTCGATGACGGTTGATATTTCGCTTGGTTGCATGAGCACATCCCTACTGCGGATGCCCACGCCCTGGTCGATGAGATTCTACAACAAAAAAAGGGCCCCCGCCGAAGCGGGGGCGTAGTCGTCACAATGCCGGCGGCGACATGAGGTACCAGAGCAGCACGGCCACGAAGGCGATGCCGCCGACGCACAGAATCGCGACGTCCATCTACTGCGCCTTGAAGGTGAGCGTCTCGAGTTTCTCGGCAACGGCCTTCTTGACGGCGGCCTCGATGGCCTTGGGGTCGGCCCCTTTTGACTCGGCGAGCACCTTCACGGCCTCGGTGAGCGCGGCGATCTGCGCGGCGGCCTCCTTGGCGTACGTGTAGGCCCAGGAGATAGCCTGCCACACGGGCATGTTCCCGCCGCCCTGCGTGGCGATGTCCTTGTCGAGCACGCCGAGCGGCGAGCCTGCGCACAGCATCTCGTAGATTTCTTTCGTATAATGATAATCCCACGACCACGTCTGCCAGCACTCGATGTTGCCACCTTCTGGTAATGCGATGAGTTCGTCTTTCTGCATGTCGTCGTCTCCTCCTTCGTATCTGAGAATACAATCCCATGGAAAACTGTAGATGCCCCGCGTCCTCGTCTCCAGGGCCGTCTGGTCGCCAGACTGGCCGTAGTAGATTCCGCCGTTCTCGTCGAGCCACGCCTCGGCGATGGTCGCCCACCACCCCCAGCCGTACACGACGGCGGCGACGTGGTCGCGGTCGTTGAGCAGGATGTCGCCCACCCTGGCCGTCGAGATGTCGGCGGGAAGGCGCGTCCATCCGCGCGCCGTGAGGTTGGCGCTCAGGTCGTGCGTAGAGTTAGCCGACCCCGTGTCGAACCCAGCCTCCTGCAAGGCGTGGATGACCAGCGACGAGCAGTCGGCCTCGCCGCCGTCCCACACGTTCCACCGCTGCGTCTGGTCGTAGCCGAGGTCGGCCACGTCGCACCAGTAGCGCATGCGCTCGGCGAACAGCTCCAGGGAGGCCATCTACTTCCCCTCCTTGAGCTTCAGCTTCAGGGCCTTCTGCTCGTTCTTAAGCTTGTCGGTCACGAGCTGCCCCTGCTGCGACGCCTTCGTGAAGTTGAAGTTCTCCCAGATGGAGACGCACAGCGTCACGAACGCAACGGCCCCGCTGATGCCAGTGACCACGGCCTCCGTGTCTAGCGTCACCCCGAACATGCTCAAGCCGAAGACAATCAGCACGGCTGCGGCCTTGATGACCTGCCTCGTAGTCTCGTTCATATCTCTCCTAACTCGCGTGTTCCACCAGGTAGTTGTCTATCTCGTCCTCCATTGCCTTCAGGCCGTCCCTGTCGTCGCCGTCGATGCTGTGCTTGAGCAGCTGCTTGATGCTCTTAAGCATGAGGCGGTTCATCTCGACCTCGTCCTGCTGGAACTTCCAATCGGATTGCAGCTTCCCGCGCACCTCGGAGCAGCACGACTCGAGCGCGGAGATGCGCCGCTCGTGGTCGGCTATCGTGTCGGCGGTGGGCTTGCGGGCCAGCGTCCTCCAGTCGTGTATGGCCTTCACGGCGTTCCACACGAGCACGACGAAGGCGAGTGCTATGGCCACGACGGCGACGGTTATCCCGACCTCGTCGTAGGCCAGGTAGTGCAGGTTTGATTCCATCTACTCACCCCCTTCCTCGAGCACGTCCTCCGCCCCCTCGAACTCGGGGAGCGTCTTGAGGTAGGCGTAAGCCTTCGGGACGGTCATCTCGGGGTCGTAGGGCAGGTTGTGGAAGGAGGTCTCGATGAAGGCGTCGCACTCGACGACGACCTCGCCCGCTTCCCTGTTGGCTGCCAGCGCGGCGATCTCCTCCCTACGCTTGGCCTGCGACGTGTAGCCCTGGACCTCCAGGATGGTCGCCTCGTTCACATGCTGCGTCATGACCGCGATGCGGAAGTACCGCAGCTGGACGCCGTTCGGCAATGTTACGTTCTTCTTCAGTCCCATTGTTCCTCCTTTACACCCAGCCCCATACGCCGGTCACGGTCACGTGCTTGGACGACGACGTGGTGACCCCGGTGCTCGTCATGTCGACCTCGCCGTACGTCTTGACGGTCGCCGACGTCCCAGAGAACGTGTAGGTGACGCGCTTTATGTTGACTGCGCCATTCGCGGTCGATTCGGCGACGGACAGCGCCACGTCAAGCGCGGCCTTGTTGTTGAAGACGTTCGTCGTCGTGTAGAACCCGTCGTTGCCCTTGTACTGGATGGTCAGCCACGTGAAGTTGGCGACCGAGGACGTGAGTGTGAAGGTCGCGCACGTGGCCGTGCTCGAGTAGATTCTCGTTGCGCCGTAGAACTCGCCCGACGTCTTGCCCGTGCCTCCCCTCGCCACGCCGAGGGTGCCCGCCGTGAGCTTGGACGTGTTGAGGTTGGGTATCCTCGCGGCGTCGAAGGTGCCGGACGTCACGTCGCCCGCCGCATGGGCGTGGCTCGCTGCGGCCGCGCTTAAGGCCGTGCGCCACACGCCTGCGTCGGAGACGCTGACGGTCCTCGTGCCGTCCTTTGTGACGCCCACAGTGAGGGTGTTGGTGACCTCCGTGCCGTTTACGTTGTGCCGCGCGTTGATGGAGCAGTAAGAACCGCCTCCGGCAGTGCCCTGCGTCGTGAGCCACGCGACGTACTTGCCGTTCTGGTCGAGGAGCCCGAAATACGTGTTCTGGTTCGCCGTGACGCCGTTCGTGTCCGACGTGTAGTCGAGCGACGCGTGCTTGTGGAGCATGGACGCGTTGAGCTCCCATGTACGCTTGGCCCCTGAGGTGTTGTAGTTCGGATGGAAGTAGATGCTGTTGTCCGACCCGAGCCTGAGCTGCTCCTCCGTGTGCGTCGGGAAGTCGGCTTCCATCTGTATGTACGACTCCCCCGAGCCGATAAGCACCTGTGCCCCGCCTCCGAGCGAGACACCGCTGCCGTTGGCGTTGCCATTCAAGACTTTCAGTATCGGCCTGTTCAAGTCGGCGCCGCAGTCGACGTAGAGATTTGTGCCACTCATGTAGAAGCCGTCGTTGCCGCCTGTGCGAAATACAATATCGGTACCAGAAATCTCCGCTTTGTTGTCGGTTAGCCACAGGTACGAGTGGCCGTCCTTCCCGTAAGCGTCGATTTGTATTTCCGCGTTGCGGTTGTTGTTCACGCCATACGCCCCTATGGCGATGTAGTCTCCGGGACCGCTGTCGTGGCCGCCTGTGATACTTTTGTTTACATCGCCTTCGAACGCTATCGTCGGAACGTCAGAGTTAGCCTCCAGCGACATCAAGAGCTTCCCCGCATCGTAGAAGTGAGTCCCTCCGGGTTCGATTCTCTGGCTGAGCTTGTTGTTTGAGTCGTAGATGTCTACTGCCGAGGAGGTGATGGTGACGCGCTGGGCGTTCGACTTGCCGATCCTGGATGTTGCACCGAAGGCCGCGACCGAGTCGTTGGTGGACGTGCTCGTGTTGTAGTTGTACACCGTGAGGCCCGAGGCGTTGACTCTCGCCCCGACGTTGTTGCCGGGCGTGTACAGGTCAACCGCTGTGTCGGTGAGCTGGACGCGTTGCCGCCCGGATATGCCGACGCGGGCCGTCCCCTTGCCGAACGCCGCGAGGGAGGTCGACGTGCCGTCGACGTCGGCGAAGATGTTCATGCCGCTCGCGTTAATCTGCGCGTAGTTCGTGGTCGGGTTGCTCGACGCGTGCACCTTGATGCCGTTGGCGTCGATGGCCGTGATGTACGTCTCGGCCACGTCCCTCGCGGCGTCGATGTCGGTTGACGCCACCTGCGTGAAACCCGACGTGATTGCCGAGCTGCCGTTGGCCGTCCAGCTGTCGTGGAGGGTCCACTTGTCGTCCTCCTCGTCGATGCGGCTCGCCTCGAAGTCCACGTAGAACTGGAAGCCCTGCCACGAGTTCGGGCAGCGCGCCCACAGCTCGATGTCGACCTTGGTGCCGGACGTCGCCTTGTACGCGAGCACGAAGTCGGAGAGGACGATTCCCGACGCCCGCTTGACCCACTGGAGCTGGGCGGAGCCGAACGACCCGACCGTGGAGCTGGTCCGCAGGTGCGCCCTGAGCGTGCCGTCGTTCTTCCTGTTGTCCATGTTCCCCGTGCCCTGGACGGTGAACTGGATGGTCGTGTCGTAGTCCTTGCCCGTAATGGAGGCCGATGCGAACTTGCGCCAGTACGTGGTCTGGGTGTTCGAAGAGTTGCCGACCCTGCACGAGCGGTTGTGGTAGTTGACCTTCGTGAGCGCGGAGTCCCCATTCGAAAGGCTCGTCTTGACATCGCTGTTGAACTGCCCCACGGTGAGCGAGTTGGCAGCTATCTTGTCTGCCGCGATCGACTTGGTGAGGATGTTGCCGCCGTCGATGAACGTCTGGTTGCCGAAGCGCCAGAACTTGCCGTCGAACGTGAAGATGACGACCGAGCCAGCCGTCCACGAGTACCCGTTCGCTTTGGTCGGGACCGTGGTCCCGCTGCCGAAGTAGATGTTCGACGCGCCGAGGGCGCCGGGGTTGAGCGTCGGGGCGGCCGCCGTGTTCGCGTTGTTCATCGGCACCGAGATGCTCGCGCCCTTGAACACGACGAAGCGACCGCTCGTGGTCTTGGCCGCCGTGCCCTCCGCCGCCGTGCAGGCCGTGCCGTACCACGCGCCGGGGTTGGAGTCCACGACGAAGTGCGAGCCGTCGTAGACGTAGGTGATGGTCGTGCCCGTGTTCCAGAGCAGCCGGTTCGTGTCGGAGGTGGGGTCGGCCCCGACGTACACGTCCTTGGCGCCCTTGGAGTTCACGTTGAGCGTCAGCTTGCCCGCCACCGTGTTCGCGGCGGAGTTGTAGACCGTCACTGCCGCCCCCGCCACGAGCTCGAAGCCCGCGCTCGTGACGACCTTGGCGGCCGTCGCCGCCTCCGTTGCGCATGTGCCCCTGGACGCGGTCGCCCTGCTGTAGGCTGACGCGCCGTTCGTGATCTGCGTGCCGAGGTCGGTCGTCAGCGCGCCGATGGTCAGCTTGTTGCTCGCGTTGATGTCGGTCGCGTTGAGGGCGTTTGCCGTCACGGTGCCCGTGATGATGTTGCCGCCGTCGATGACGGTCGTCGTGTCGTCGAGCAGGACGGACGAGCACACGATGGTTCCGTCGCCGAACTGCGTCTGCATGCACGTGTAGAGGTAGGGGTACTTCGTCCCCGACGTGTTCGTGAGCGACGAGGGCCTCGTGGTCCACGAGCCCCATGCGGCTGCCGTTGCGGTCACCCACTCGGTTGGAGCTGACGGGGCCCCTGATGCGGTCTTGCGATAGTAGACCCGCTGGGTCCTCGCCACGACGTCCCTCGGTCCGGGAGAGAAGTCCATCGGCTTCTCGCCGCTCACGAGCATGACGTCGGCGATGTACCACGTGCCGGCGGCGACGAGGAAGAAGGTGAGCGACCCCGCCCTGTCGGCCGTGTACGTCGCCGTGTACCTCGCCCACGACGTCCCGACGCTCTTCCGCATGACCTCCATGCCAGTGCCGCCTACGCCGACGTACAGGGTGCCCGCCGCAGACGCCTTCGCGTAGAAGCTGAGCGAGTACGTCTGGCCGGTCACGTGCGTGAAGCTCGACGTGGCGTTCGGGTAGACTCTCGCCTCGGTGCCCGACGGAGCGCCCGCTGTGCTCTGGACGAGCTTCAGGCAGCGCACGTGGGCCGAGTCGGCCTCGACCGTGCCCGTTATGTTGGCGGCCGCCGTGATGGACCAGTACGCCTTGTCGGCGGCGAAGTTTCCGTTGCGGACCAGGTTCGTGGCCCCCACGTCGAATGCACGCTCGAGGGTCCAGCGGCCGACCGACATGTTCCTCGTGCCGGACACGTCGCTGGGCGAGTTGTAGAACCTTATGGTCTTCGGGTTGGCTTCCGTCACCGTCGAGTGCGAGAGGTTGTTCGATGAGGTGCCTGCGCTGGTGTCGGCGACCTTGTCGGCGTACGCAGTGAACCTCATCTCCAGGTAGTCCGCGTGCCCGTTCGTGAAGTAGCCGGTCCCCAGGAACGCTCCCAGCCTGACCGACCCCCCGCAGTAGTACACGCCGATGCCGAGGTCCGCAGCCTCCTTGGCCGACTGCGCCACGTCGACGTCCCACAGGCGCAGGATGTACGGCACGCCCGCCTCGATCGGCGAGGGCAGGTCGAACTCGTAGGCGAGGTATGCGGCTGCGTTGTGGGTCTTGAGCGACATGCCGTCGGCGTAGCCCTTGTACTCGCCGTCGAGCGCCGCCTCAGAGAGCCTCCCGCTCGTGAAGATGGTCGCGCCCTCGATATTGACCTTGCTCGCCGAAATCTTGATGGTCTCGGGCGTCTGCTCGATTGCGGAGATGACGCCGTTCTTTGAGACCTTGGTCGAAATCTCGTCGTTGGCTACCTTGAGTTCAGCCTGAGAGGCATAGAGCTGCGTGCCGCTGTAGGGCTTGTACGGGCCCATGTACTCGCCAAAGTAGAAGCTGATGCGGACGTCGCCCGTCCAGGTCGAAGAGCTCTTGGCGGTGAACGTCCAGATGACGAGGCCGTTCCACGCGGCCTCCCCCGTCGCGGTCGAGTTGACGGTGAAGACGTTGCGGGCCTCGCCGCTCTCCTCGGCCATGTCGCCGGGGTACCAGTTCGCGTTGAGCTGGACGTTGTTGCCGTAGTTTCGGGTGTAGAAGTTGCCGCCCGTACCGGTGTACGACGCGTTGCGCCACTCGACGAGCATGGTGACCTTGTCGCCTGGCTCGAGCCAGTCGACGCGCGGCGGCACGAACTCCTTCTGCGCCGTGTTCGCCGCCTCGACGTGGATCCATCCGTCCTCCATTGCCGTGAAGAACGAGCGGTTGTACGCCTTGTCCGAGGAGGGCTGCCAGTACCCGCCGACGCCGCCGTTGGGGTAGGTACCGTCTGGGTTGTGGCTGCTGAACATCGGGGTGAGGTTCGGCTGGGCGTACTCGTAGACCTCGCCCTTGGTCGCCCTGAGCGCAATCGCGTCGGCGTTCTGGGAGATGGAGGTCTCGGCGGCGGTGACCCTACCCGCGAGCGCGGTCGTGTCGCTCGTGCTCACTATCTCGAGCGGAATCGTGCCCGTCGCGGACGTCGGGACGCTTGTCACCTTCGCGGTCAGCGAGTGCAGGCTGCCCGTGTCTGTCGCCGTCCCCTGGATGAGAACGAGGTCGCCGACCTTCAGCGTCGTAGCGTCGAAGCCGGTGTCGGCGGACGAGCCTACTGCGTAGTAGTTCTTGTTCTGCCAGGTCGTGCTGTTTCCGACCGTGTAGGTGTTCCACCACGAGTCGACGTTGTTGTTGCGCAGCAGGGTCAGGCGCATGCTCCTGGCGCTCTCGACCCGCCCGATCGCCTGGGTGTGCGAGTCGACCGTATCGCTTATCTCGTTGTAGTTGTATGTGATGGTGGCGATCTCGCCCTCGGCGTCCTCCGGCGCGGGCGTCCAGTCGGTGCAGATGGTGCCTATCTCTATCTTCGGCTTCCTGAAGCTGACGGTGCCGTTCCTTCTCAGGAGGAAGTCGAACGCGAGGTAGTCCGTGCCCGCCGTCTCGGTTCCGCTCGTCCACACGCTCTCGTCGAGGACGAACGGCTCGCTCTCCATGCGAATCCACTTGCCGTCGACGAGCTCGGGATTGTTCCACTTGATCGTCGTGCTCGTGCTGCTGAGGCGGGAGAACGCGTAGCGCCCCATCGAGCCGATGGAGCTCCCGTACGGCGTCCCGGGGACCTTCTCGAGCTGGATGGCGAGGCCACCGAGCCCAGCGTTCGCAGAGGTCTCCACGACCGCCGACCAATCGGGCGACATGATGTCGAACGAGATGACCATGGTCTTGCCGATGTAGTCCGCGAGCACGCCCGTTCCGACCCAGTAGCGGGCCTGGCGGTTCACATTGGCCGTGTTGCCGCTCTCGGACGCGGTCCACACTCCGTCCGCGACGGTCGCGGCGGCCGCCTTCGTCCACTTGTCGAGCTTGCCCGAGTTGCGCAGCAGGTTCCTCGCGCCCACCTTGATGTTCTCGAAGCGGGCGTTCATGGCCTGCGAGTTGATGGTGAGCGTCGTGCCGTCCCAGGAGATGCCGTCGCCCGACGTGGCGTTCTGGTAGCTGAACGTGCCGTTGCGCAGGTTTATCCAGCCGCCCGTGCCGACGAGGTTCTCGGTCGTTATCTCGCGGGCGGTGATGGTGCCAGCCACGAGCTTGTCCGCGACTATGGTGTTGTCCGCGACGATGTCGCCGTCGAGCTTCTCGTAGGATGGGGTGCCCTGCGCGTTGACGTGCACGAGGTACTTGTGGCCGTTCTGGGTCACGACGAGCCGCTCAACGTCGAGCGTGCCCGCCTTTATCTTGGAGGCGTTGACCTGTAGAGCGTCGAGCTCGTAGACCACGCCCTCGTGGGCTATGAGGCCGGACTGGACCATGACCTTGTCGAGCCAGCCCTCGCGGATGGTGGCCGTGTTGATGTTCGCGGCGTCAACCTGGGCGTAGTTGGCCTGGAGGCCGTTCACGCTCGCGTGGCCTATGGTGGCCGTGTCTATGATGCCGTTGGTCACGTGCGCGTAGTTCGCGTTCAGGCCGTTGACGCTCGCGTATCCGATGGTGGCGTTGTCGATGACGCCGTTCGTGAGATGGGCGTAGTTGGCGTCCAGGCTCCCCACGGTGGCGTGGTCGGCGGTCAGGTCGGCTGCGGTCACCTCGTTGGCGGTGAGCGTTCCGACGAAGCCGGTCGCCGCCGCGATGTCCCCCGCCCCGATACTGTCGGAGACCAGGCTCCCGATGTAACCCGTGGCAGACTGGATGTCCTGGGTAGTGATGTTCTCGGATGTGAGGTCGGCGATGTATCCCGTCGCCGCGTCGATGTTGTCAGTCGTTATGTTCTTCGAGGTGAGGTCGGCGATGTATCCCGTCGCGGCCTCGATGCTCGCTGCGGTGATGTCCCCCGCCTCGATCTTGTCGAACACGCCCTTGGCCGCCGTTATGCTCTCGGCGGTGACGTCGCCGGCCGTGAGGTCGTCGATGTACGCCACCGAGGCGCTTATCTGGTCGGCGGTCAGCTCGTGAATCTTTGCGGTATCGGCCTCGAGGTCCTGGATGTAGGCGTGCTGGGCCGTGAGCTCCTCGGTGGTGACCGACTCGAACTCGACCTGCTGGCCGCGCAGCGCCTCCACGATCTGCTCGATGGACGCCGCCCGCGTGTTGAGCATCCTTGCCGTGGCGGCAGGCGAGGACATGTTGCCGATGCCAAGGGCGGACAGCCCCGTGAGCGTGATGGTGATGACGTCGCCGGGCTTGGCCTCGGAGCTCATGAGGCGCACGGGCGTCTCGTCGGAGCCGCCGAAGACGTGCACCCAGGTGGTCCCGTCGGACTCCACCCTGGTCACCTCCGCGAGCACCTGCGAGGACCTCCCCCGCGCCGCCTTGGAGACCTTGGCGTCTATCGCCTGCTCGAGGCCTTTCATCTCGTTGGGGTCGAGTTTCATGCGTACTCCTCTATCTCCTGGCCAGCCGTCTCGGAGACGGTGATCCCCTTGCCGCACTCGAGCGACTGCTTCAGTATCCGGAACGAGCCGTCCATGCCCAGCTCGGGCACAGTGCCCGCCACCACGTCGAACGGGACGAGGTCGGGCACGAACTCCCGCCTGTAGGAGAACTCCCGCGTGACGGTGGAAAGCTCCCTGAGCTTGCGCTCGGCGTAGGCCGTCATGGTCTCGCCGCCCAGCTTCACGGGCTCGCTGTCGATCACGTCGACGTAGCGGCCGCGCTTCGCGACGGACGTGCGCGAGAGCGGCTGGTCGTTCACGGCCACCCCCACGTCGTCGCCCTGAACGGCGAAGTAGCGGTTGGGCACCTGCGAGAGGTCGTACGACCTCGTGGAGCCGGGCAGCAGCAGCGCCCTGCCCTCGAAGTCGAACGAGAGCGCCGCGTAGACGGGCTTCGGCCCGACGTGGATGGTGCCGTCGCCCATGATGCGGATGCAGAAGCCCGCCGCCTTGAGGACTGTCCACGCCGCCTCGGCGAACGAGACCCCCGCGCCGAAGACCACGTGCTCGCCCAGCTCGAAGCCGCCGTCCACGACGACGGGCGCGGGCGTGCACTCGCGCAGCAGCGACGCGGCCACCTCGGCCCCGTCCGAGCCCTTGGGCGCGTACGTGCCAGTGAGTATGAGGCGGTCGGCTGCGGGGCGAAGGACCGACTCGCCCAGCGCGGAAGCGACGGACGAGCCCCTGTCGTACTGGCACTCGGAGTTCTGGAAGAGCATCGTGCACACGGGCACGCGCTCGGTCGCGCCCGACTGCGAGGCGAGCATCTCGACGCGGTACCAGCCCTCGGCGAACTCGCCGCCGTCGAGCGTCACCGACACGTCGGCGCTCTCGAGGAGCGGGTAGTCGTCGGTGCAGTCCCGCGATATGCTCGCGCTCACGACCTTGGCGTACTCGTCTTGGGACGCCCAGGACACGGGGTCAACCTTCACGAGCCTGAAGGAGCTCGAGTAGCCCTTCGCGTAGTCGATCACGAGCTCCTCCTCACCGTCACGACCTCGGCGTCGAAGGCACCGGAGGGCGAGACCTCGTTGACCTTGAAGGACGCCTCGACCGCCCCGGAGCCGTAGGACTCGGAGAGGTTGTCGACCTCCACGTTGGCCTCGTAGGCGCACCCGTTCGGGAGGCGCACGAAGACGGGCCCCGCGTGCCTGGCGAGCTCCCTCACGGCCTCCTGGTCGGCCTGCGAGCTGAAGCGGATGAGGTCGGTCGAAAGCGACGAGTCCCTGTCGGCCCCCGCGTTCCAGTAGCCCGGGCGCGAGCCGTCGAGGTGCTGGCGGCGCTCGAAGTCCTTGGCCCACGAGTCGGAGCGCACGATGTTGTAGGGCAGCTCCACCGAGCCGCCGTCCCAGTCGAAGCGCATGGTCGAGCGCACGTGGGAGTAGGGCACGTCGGCCCACTCCACGTCGCCGTCGGCGGTCCTGTTCGCCACCCTGTAGTACATCTCGTGCTTCGAGAACGGCGCGTTGGAGTCGACGACCGCGCTGCCGTACTTGACCGAGGACGCGATGCGGGTCACGCCGTCGGGGGTGACCCTGTAGACGTCGGCGACGTCGGACGCCGCCGACCCCGTCGGGGCGAACGGCACGACCGTGGCCACGCCGTCGGAGTCCACCGTCACCGTCGCTGTGGGCGCGAGGGCCTGGTGCGACCAGTCGACGCGGAAGTTCGAGACGCGCCTGCCCGACGCCATGCCGGTCACGGGGTCGACGCAGAACGCGCTCGCAACGTAGCGGCCCTTGTCCTTGAAGTCCAGCCCTGCGGGGAGCGTGGCCGTGGCGGTGTACGTCCTGGAAGAACCCGACCAGCTCGGGAACAGGGTGCCGCTCCACACGACGTCGCCGTAGAGCTGCCTCGAGACCCCCTCGGGGACCGTGGTCGTGATGCCCGTCGAGTAGACCTCGAGGCTCACGGCGCACCCGCCAGCGTTGCTCTCGAAGGAGAGCGTGAGCGGCTGGGCGCGGAGCACGGCCGGCGAGGTCATGGCGAACGACGGGATGCTCACGAAGCGCACGGTCACCCACTCGGAGTCGGCGAACGCCCCTCCCGTCGAGGCCGAGACCATGTACTGCTCCTCGGCAGACAGGTAGGCCCTCTCGGACCACGTCATGTCCGCGAGCCCCTGGACGACCGCGTGGCCGAGCGCGTCGTCGCCCGACGCCACGACCCGCTTATTCGACGGTCCGCCCGCGTAGGCGATCCACTGCTTCTGCGGGGACTCGGACTCCACGGTCCAGGACAGCTCGACCTCGTCTCCCCTGTAGACGAACGCGGGTGCGAATAGCTGCACGGATGCCGGCTTTGAAGCCGGGGTCGCGGGGTAGTCTATCGAGGCGGGCGTGCAGTAGGCCCCGTAGGTCCTGCCGTCGTCGCCCTCGTCGTAGCGCCTGGCCTTGAAGTAGTAGGCCGTGCCCTCCTCCAGTCCGTAGACCGTGAGGTGTGCCGAGTGCGCCTTGCCGCTCACGCAGGAGGAGGCGTCCTCCCACGTGACGTCGACGGTCTCGGGCGGCTCGGATGACTCCCACGCGTCCTCGTGGACCGACCACGACACCTCGGTGCCGTCGGAGTCGCCGCCGTCCCAGCCTATCACGAGCACGAGGGCGTCGCCGTCGGCGTTGGAGTCGATGGAGTCGATCTTGACGGTCTCCTGGGGGGTCGTGTTGGCCCTGAAGAGCTTGACGGCCTCCTTGGGCGTGGAGTACGACGTGTAGGAGAACGTGTCCGTGATTACCCGCTCGGTCTTGATGCGGTACCAGGTGTGCTGGCCCATTGTCGGAGTCGCGTCGGCGAGCATGTCGGTGAAGCCGCGCGAGATGGAGCCGTCGTGCACGCCGCCCGAGACGTCCTCCCAGGCGTTCGACGCCTCGGCCTCGTCGGCCGTGGCGAACGCGCCCTTGAGGCGCTGGAGCACCATCTTGTCGACGGCCGAGTGCTCGTCGGCGCGCACCTGGCAGTTCACGGTGATGTAGCCGTTCGAGGAGTCAGGGCTGACGGTGACGCCCGTGACGGTCGCCCTGGCTGGCCAGCATGCGGTGTAGCTCGCCTCGACGGCCTCGGAGTCGCCCGCGATGCCCCTGCACTTGGCCTCGGCCCACACGGTCACCCACTGGCCGCGCTGGAGCCCCTTGAGCAGCTGGGGCGACATGGCGACGGTCTCGTACTCGGTAGCCGAGGTCGGCGTCCAGCCGCCGACGGTAACGCCCGTGTCGGGGGTGGTGTTGCTCTGTGTCTTGGTGCGAACCACCGTGTCGTGCCGCTCGGCGTTGCCCTCGCCCGCGTCGGATGTGACCTTGAACTTCACGCCGTAGTCGTCGGAGACGGGCATGAGCTCGACCGCAGGGTCCTCGGGCCTGCTGAACGTGTATGTGATCGAAGCCCTGGGGCCGCGCCCGAGGGCGTTGGGGTTGTGCGGGTCGTACCCGCCCGCGCCCGACGAGTTTCCGCCGTGCACGGACAGCTTCACGGCCGACACGGTCCTGCCGCTGACTACGGGGTGGAACCTGCTGCGGTCGTATGGCTTCTCGAAGCCGTCGGTGAGGCACAGGCCCTTGACCCAGCACAGGTCGATGCCGTCCGCGTCGTCGAGCGAGATTTGCGGAGGCCCCTCGAAGGCGTTGCCGTCCACAACGGCCCACGCCTCGCCCGATACGTCCCTCCCGGGCATGGAGGAGGGCATGTCTATCTGCGCGTCGATGTACTCGGCGCGGTCGTTCCTGCTCGGGTTCGTCATCCCGGCGGGTATCTTCCATGACGCCTCGAACTTGTCGCCGTCCCGCTCGAGCACGAGGCTCGCCACGGTGGTCGAGACCCGCTTCGTGACCCTTACTCCTTCGTCTGCCATGCTATGCCTCCATCAGGGAGCTCGTGCGCAGGGCGCGTGCGATGCCGCGCACTATCTCGTTCGCGTCGTCCCCGGCCTTGTAGTCGAGGGTGATGTTGTACGTGTTGCCGCCGAGGTTGTCGCTGAGCCAGCTGAGTGGGAACACGCCCTCCGGCTCACGTCCCTCGCCGACGCCGATCACGCTCGGCTGCGTGAAGATGCCGCCCTTGGCGTACCAGGAGACGCCTACAGTCGGGACGGACATGGACTTCAGGTCGAACGACCCCGATATGCTGAAGTGAGGGAGCGACACGTAGCCGGGGGACACGTTGACCCTGACCGTCTTGTCGGGGATGTTCAGCGAGCTTCTGATCGAAGCGCCGGCTGCAGCGGCCGCTGAGCTGGCCTCAGACATCGACGCCGCGATGCTTGAGGCGGTGGCTGCAAACGCCGCCGCCACCTCTGACGCTGCGTCCTGTAACGCAACCGCGCCGCTTGTGTCTGCGTCGACTCCGATATGCACGTCTCCGCTGATTTCGGTGACGCTTGACACCAGTGCTTGGGCGGCAGCTGCGAACGTTTCGGCATCAATTCCAGCGGCGGCCTGATCCGAGAAGCTCTTACCTACACCCGTGGCGTCAACCTGGCCCGCCGAGCCGATGCCGGCCTCGACCATCGCAGCGGCCTGGTCTGAGAAAGCCTGCGTGTCGATAGAGGCGGCCACTTGCTCGGAGAACGCCTCTCCAAGCGGGGACGCGTCTACACCGCTCGCCGCGGAATCAACCGCCCCGTTGGCGAGTTCGAGAACCGACGTGTCGACAAGGCTCGTGTCCAATCCGGACGTGAACGTCGAAGAGAGGACCGAGCCCGCCTGGGTTCCGTCGACGTTGGCGGCGAATATGCTGGAAGCATCGGTGCCAACCTGCGACACCGTCGTGCCCACCTCCGGGGCCTTGCCCGTAAGGCCGTCGATCAGCCCGCCGAAGAGCTGAGCGCCGGCGCTCAGCATGCCCGTAACGCCCGATATGATGATTTCCGGAAGGTGCGTCACGAGGTCGAGGAGCGCCTGCCCGATCAGGGGCGCGACTTGTGACAGCGATTGCCCTATCGACTGGAACAGAATGATGCCGGCCTGGAGCATCAGCGGCGCCATGGACACGAGTATCTGGACGAGCTGCGGTATGAACGCGACGAGTGTCGCTATGATCTGCGGAGCCGCCTGCAGGAGGCCTACAGCCACCCCGAGGAACAGCTGCAGCCCTGCGGCTATCATGGACGGCAGGTTGGCGAGCAGCGTGCTCAGGAGTCCACTGATGAGAGCGGGTATCTGCGCGATGAGCACGGGTACCGTCTGCGCAAGCGCCTGCACGAGCCCAATGAACAGTTGCATGCCCGCGGACAGGAGCAACGGCGCAAGCGTCACGAGCTGCGGAGCGAGCTCGTTCACGACCGTCGTGAGCGCAGCGACCAGTTCGGGGAGAATCTGCGGGATCGCCTCGGCGATGGTGGTCAGCGCGGAGACAAAAGCCCCTACAAGACCCGGAATGGCAGCTGTGATCTGCGGCAGCGCGGTAGTGATGACGGAAACGGCCTGCTCGGCCACCGGCCCGATGTTCTGCGAGAGCGCATCCATGTTGGCGAGCAGCCCGTCGGCCATCGCCTGTAGGTCTGCGTTACCCATCGCCGCGGCCACTCCGAGGCCGAGCAGCTCGACCCCCACGCCCCCGAGCGCGCCCGCCGCGACCACGGCCCCTTTGCCAACCGTCGACGCGAAGCCTGCGAACGCCGACCCGACCTTCGCGACCCCCGCCCCAGCGAGCTTGAGCGGCGTGAGGGCCTTGCCCGTCGCGCTTCCTACCTCGCCGAGCGCCCAGCTTACGTTCGGCAGCTGCTTCTGTAGAACCGAGAATGCTCCCCCGATTTTGTCCTTAATCGGAGTGGAGTCCATCTGGATCAGGGTCGACTTGTATGCGTTCGCGAACTCGTTGAGGGGGTTGTGCATCCCTGCGAGGGAGGTCTTTACCGACTCGACCCTCTTGCCGAAACCTTCCTTGACCGCCGTGCCCGCCGCAGACGCCCTCGATCCGATGTCGTCCATTCCCTTCACGAGAGAGTCCATGAACCCGGCTCCGGTTCCTGCAGCTTGCAGACCCGCGCCGGCGATGCCGACCAAGGCTATTGCGCTCGCGACCTGGGCGATTTTGTCCGAAGTGCCCGCACCGAACACCGCATCGAAGCCAGCCGCCAGCGCATTCATCAGGTCAGTAAGGGAAAGCGCCTCGGCATCGATGTTGCCGAACTCGTCGAACTGGTCCGTTGCGAGCTTTATCGATTGTGCGAACGCATCGATGCCCTCTACGAGCCTTCCGGATGCTATATCGGCGAACCCTGCGAACTGCTCCGAAAGAGGCGTCAGCGCCGAACGCAGGCCGTTTATTGCGACCCTGGCAGCGTTGAACACGGGGATGGCGCCATCCTTGAACGGCGTCATGAAGTCCTCGCCGATTCTGTTCAGCGCGTTTCGCATGTTGGCCATCGAGCCGGTGAATGTCTCGTTGGCACCCTGGGCGGCGTCTCCGAATGCGTCGTACATGGCGTCGGCGAACGTCTGGAAGTCGACCTCGCCCTTGCGCACCATGGCTGTGATGTCCTCGCCCGTCTTGCCGAGGTAGTTCGCGAGAATCGACGTGGCGTTGACGCCCTTGGTGGTCAGTTGGAAGATGTGGTCGCCTGTCAGCTTGCCCTGCGCGGCGACCTTCTGGTAGATTGAGCCGATGTCCTCCAGGCTCGCCCCGAACGTGTCCGCGATGCCTATGGCCCCGTTTAGCGCGACCTTTGTCTGGTTGATGTCAGTGATACCGGATGCGGCGAGGTTCGCGGTCACGTTCGCCGCCTCGCCCAACGTGTAGATCGTGCCGTCGACAGCTTCCTGGACCGTGCTCCTGTAGGTCTCCCAGTCGAGCTTGAGTCCCGAGAACATCGACTGCGCCTGCTCGAGGCTCAGCGCCCGTGCGAGGCCGCCATGGGCGGCGAGCCCGACGAGCGAGGTTCCGATCGCGCTTATTGCGCCTACCGCCGGCTTGGCTATTGCGTTGAAAATGCCGGAGGTCTTGCCCCCAATTCCTGACAGCTTCTTCGACACGTCTCCAAGGCTGCTGCCCAAACCCTTCGAGAGGGACTTGCCCATCGCGCTCCCTGCGCTAGAGAAGTCCATCCCGGAGAGCTGGCTCGAAATAGTAGACTGCGCGCCCTTCAGCGACGGTATGAGGGTCACGTACGCCGCGGCGAGTTCAGTTGCCATTTTCCACCGTCCTCGGTCTTGATAGGAACTCCCGCATCTCCTCGACGGTCATGCCGTCGTCCGAAGCCTGATGCTTCGCGTGCAGCTTGAAGAGGGGAGCCGGTTTCGGCAGCTTTGAGCCGTCCTTGGCCTTGCCGCCTGATAGCGAGTAGAGAATCTGTTGGAGCCTGTAGTCAGCCATCGCGACGACCACCGATGCGGTGTCCCAAATCGCGTCAGGGTCGAGCGCGCGCATGCAGCGGGACTCCTGCGGCAGCATCGCCGCGAGGTCCGCCGCCCTCAGGACGCGGATTTCCCCGCCGATTCCGTCCGTGTCCAGGTTGTAGTACTGCTGGAAGTCGGCGCGGAGCTCGCACGGGCGGTCCCGCATGAGCTCCGCGAGCACGGCTAGTTTTTTGCCTGCATCCCCTCGAGCGCGGCGAAGAAGAACCCGTTGTAGTCCTCCACCGTCAGCTTGCCCCCGTGGGAATCGGCGAGGTCGCACATGACCTCGTACGGCGAGGTGAAGAGCAGGTCCATGAGGCGGGTGTACCACTTCATCTTGTCCTCGTCGCTCACCTTCTCGTCGGACAGCTTGCCGATCGCGAAGACGACGCGGACGTCGTCGAGCCTGGACTCGTCGTATTCGAACGTGATGCCCTCCACCTCGAGAGACTTCACGTGCTTCTTCTCGGACATGCGCCCTCCTAGGAAGTCGTGCCGGACGATGCGACGGTCGCGAAGTACTCGTAGGCGTTGTTGCCCAGCGAGTCGGCGAGGCAGTCGATGGTCGTCTCATAGCCGAACAGCGTGTCGTCCTTGCGGACGATGTTGCCGATCTCGATGACCTTGCCGCGCGGGATGACCAGGCGGTTGACGCGGGTCTTGCCCAGCACGGTCTCGACCACGTACACGTACTCGGCCTTGTCGTTGGCGTTGTGCTTGACGGTGATGCCGTTCTCCCACGTGCCCGTGACGTTGTCCTCGCCGTAGACCTGCTTGAGAACCTCGACGTTCTGCTCGATGAACGTCATGTGCTGCTGCTCCTCGTGCGAGGTGTTCATCACGAGCACCTTCTCGCCGCCCCATGCTTTGAAGTCCTGGACGTCGTCGGAAATCTCCTGCTCGGAGCCGTCCTCGCTGATGAAGCCGAGGCACTTGAAAGCGGACGCGAGGGATGTAGTGGCGTCGGCGGGGAGCGTGGTTCCCGCGGGCGCCACGAAGACGGCGCCGCCGGACTTCGGCTTCGCGACGAAGACGTTGGTGGAATCGTTAGCCATTTTCGCTAACCTCCTCTTATTCGGTTGTGTGTAGGGATTGGCTACCTCGGGTCGCAGAGCAGGTCGTAGACCAGCTGCCAGCGGGGCTCTCCGCCCTCTCCCGGGAACCAGTAGTCTGAGTTCTTGGACGCCTTGTAACACCAGTCGGTGCGAGGCAGCGCGTCCATGGCCGCCTCAGCCTCGACGGCGAGGTCGGCCGCCTCCGAGCGGCTCGCGGCCCAGCACTGGACCGCCACGGTCGGCTTGTCGATCACGATCTGCTCTGACCCGCCGCCCATCCTGCCCACGGTCACGAAGGCCGCCGGGCGTGGGTTCGGCACCTCCGCGAAGACGGCGGCGCCCAGGGCGTCGGAGAGGTATTCGACCAGGTTCTTCTCGACCTTCATCTGCTACCTCCCCGCGCCCAGGGACTTGAGGAGCGAGTTGTGCTTGGCGTTCGAGGCCATGCTCCTCGGGTCCGTCGTCTTGACCATCGCGTGGGCCCTCGTCTTGCCCGGTTGCACGTCCGCCTCGTAGCGGCCGCTCCCGAAGGTCTCGGCCTGGGTCTTTATCCGCTCGGCCCTCGACAGGAGGTCCTGCTGCACCGAGTCGCTGTTGCGGTACTCGATGCAGCCGGGAATGTTCATCTTGACCCTAACCTTCGACATGCTCGACCTCGCATTTCATGTCGTACTCCATGAAGTCGTAGACCCGGTACCTGTCGGCATGGCCGACCACGCGGCACCTATGTCCGCGGACGACCACGTCGCAGCCGTCCAGGTCGCCGGTGAACGACTTGGGGAAGTACAGGGTGTAGGCGACGTTACGCCCCTCTGGGCGGTTATCCTCGCCCGTTGCGGACTGGCCACCAGGAACCACGAGGACGCTCACGGTCTCGGAATGCGGTGCCTTGACGGGGCTGTTTAGGTCGTCGAGGCCGTCGACCGTGTAGGACACGACCTCGACCGGCTCGGCGAGAATCCCTATCATTCGCGGCCCCCGATCCTCGGCTCGACCGAGCCGGCGCGCATGCCGCCGATCCCGAGCGTCTTGCGCTCGGACGGCAGCATCTTGAACGCGCCGGTCGGGTTCGCGAACGACCAGGAGTTGCTGAAGGGGCCGACCGTCACGCTGGACTGCGACACGCCGCCCATCACCTGCGACGCGCCCACCATGTCGTGGACGAGCCTGCAGCTGATCCGGACGAGCGCCGCCGCCTGTAGCTCGTCGCCTTCGTCCACCGACTTGCCCGACCTCACAATCTCCGACTCGAGGTAGGCGCCCGCGTCATCGAGAAGGACGCCGATTCGGGTCGGGTCCGATGCGGTGCCGTACCTGGATTCATAGTCGGAGACTTCGGCGAAAGCCGTCATGGCCTCTAGCCGGCAGACTCGATCGCGGAGACGATGTCGGCCTTCTTGGCCTTCGGCGGGGTCTCGATTCCCCTCTCGGCGCATATCGCGAGGAGCTCCTTCACGGTGAGGGACGCGAGGTCTTCGCGCGGGGGCGCTTCCTTGCGCGCCTCCACGCCCTGAACCTCGACGAACCCCTTGCGGGCGAGCTCTACGGCCGCATCATCGTCCCCGACGAAGGTCTCGCCCTTCAGCCAGATTCTGCCGGTGTCGGTATGGCTGAAGGCCTTGAGAACCTTTGCCCTCATTGTCTGCCTCCCGTCTGCTAGGCGGTCTCGCCGGTCTCGCCGGTCTCGCCCGTGTCGCCCGACGGCTCGATGTAGGTCATCGAGCCCTTCACGATGTAATCCGTGATCTCGGGGATGAACTTGCAGCCGCGGACCAGGTACGTTTCCGCCGAGCCGTAGTTGTAATCGGGCTCGTGGTGGACGCCGACCAGGCCGAGGGAGTTGGTCTCGTAGGACAGGCCGGCAGAGCCGAGCGCGCTGAAGTCGAGGCCGTAGACGTGGATGTTCTCGACCGGGGTTGCGTACAGGGTGCCCGTGGCGACCTTGTTGGTCAGCAGGACGTTCTCGACGCCCAGGAAGTTCTCCAGGTACGTCATGCCGAAGGTCTCCTGGGTGGAGATGGTGGCGTTCGCGAGGTACTTAGCCGCGTCCTGGCGGTTGATGAAGTAGACCACGTCGCCGCCCTCGTCGCCGTTGGTCTCGAGCTTGTCGCCGAGGACGGCGCCCGTGTAGGCGAGCAGCGCCTGCAGGTCCCAGGTCTCGGACGAGGACTCAGGAGACGCCGCGGAGGTGCCGTTGGCGAGGAAAGTGAAGAAGTCGTTGAGGATGGCGGCGCGCATCTGCTGCTGCGCCTTGCGGTCGGTGCGCATGACCGCGTTCTCGAAGCCGCCCTTGAGGATGGCCTGAGCCGTGGTCTGCTTTGCGTACGGGTAGAACTCCACCTCGCCGATCTGCTCCTTTGTCACTTTGTAGTTCGAGCGTGCGATGAAGTCGCCCTCGGTGTACGCGGTACCGGAGGTGCCGTCGGAGGTGGAGCCGTCGAGCAGAGAGCCGGTGATCTTGTACTGGTAGAGCGCGGTGCCCGCGGCCATGGTGTCGGCGGGGAACAGGCCGACGATCTCGACCAGGCGGTCGTACTCCTGCTGGAAGGTCTTGACGAACTCGATGTCGAGCGCCTTGACGGTGTCGGCCGCCTTGATGATGTTGTCGTATGCAGTCATGTTGTTTTCTCCTTAGTCGTAGAGAGCGATGTGCTCGGCGCGCTTCCTGACGCGCTCGACCGGGTCCTTGATGCTCTCGATGTCTTCCTTGGTGACCGACTTGACGGGAATCTCCCCCTTGTCGTTCACCTGCGGGTAGGCTGGCTTGGCCGGCATGCGCGTCTTCAGGAACTCGGCGTTGGCCTCGACATCCCCGCCCATGCGGGCGAGCGTCTCCTCGTCGACCCCGTACTCCCTGGCCGCCTTCTTGACGGCCTCCGCATGCGCCTGCTTCTCCCTGAGGGCGGAAAGCTCTGCCTCGGCCCTGTCTGCGCGCTCGGTGGCCTTTTGTAGGTCGCTCTTGCGCTCCTCCTCCGCCGCGTCGAACGCGTCTGCCTTGGCCTTGTTCTCCTTGGCCCTCGCCTCCCACTTGCGGGCTTCCGCCTTCCAGTCGGTGGTGTCCTTGGGCTCGGCCTGCGCCTTCGCCTCGGGCTCGCTCGCCGTCGCGGCCTGCGCCTGCGGCTCCTGAACCTGGACCTCTTCCTGCAAGGTCTCAACCTGCTCTTCGGCCATTTCGGCCTCCTTCCTGCCCGTGCGGGCAATAAAAAAGCCCCCGTGCGGGGGCTGCGTGTAGGGGTCCTGTGCCCCCAATTGACGGGCACAGGGCATGAAAAAACCCGCGTCTGTGCGGATCGCGGGTTGATTCCTGAACTTATCAGCGGTCTATTTCGTTAGGCTCCGCTTCTCCCTTCCTCTTTCAATTTGCGCCTTGTACTGCTCGCGGGTCATTGTTCCCCCGCCCTTCTTGACGTTCTTGGAGTCATCGTACTTGATGACCTTGGGCAACTTGGCGTCTGCCATAACATCACCTACCTATCGGCTCGACTCGCACCATCGTGGTTCTAATAGGCTCTAGGTTCCAATTCGTATTGTATTTGAAACCGTACAGGCCGGCGTTCGCTGTAAGCCACTCGTTTACTCCGGCCGTCGTCTCGTCGGCCCTTCCCCTGGCCGACATGCCGCTGAACGCGTCGGTGCGCCTGTCTTCCTTGTTGAACGCCTTCGTGTAGGCGGTCGCGAAGTTCTTGACGTCGCGTTTCCCGCCGCCGACGTATTCGAGCTCGAAATACGATCCATCGCCCGCCATGACCCTGAACTTCGTGGGGAGGGCGTACGGATATGACAGGTTGCCGCGCGGCCCGCATTGCGCCTTGTTGACGTATCCCTTCACGTCGGCCGGCGAGAATATCTGAATCTGCCCGCCGTCTAGGTCGTACGGGTGGACGTGGAGGTCGGTGAAGTCGATGCCGTCAAGGGAGCCGCCCTTCGTCTTGATGTCGATCGAGTCCTGCCTGGGGTAGCTAGCCACCGTGTTCGAGCTCCACTGGGACACCATCACGATGGGCCTCCCGTCGGGGGTCAGGATGACGTGGGTTTCGTACCCCCTCGAAGCTAGGAAGACCTCGATTTCCTCCGCGCTGTAACCGCTGTAGTCATCGGAGTCGAGGCTGATGTGCCCGTCAGGGCCAACCAGCGCGTTCATGCTGCTCGGGTAGTTTCCCGCCATCGTGTGCGTCAGATCGCCTGACCTTATCCTGCCCAGGATCGAAGTCATCGACGGTTTCGACTTTACCATTGGGCCTCCTGGCAAAACAAAAGCGCCCCGAGGGGCGCCGTCTCGCAATTACCGTGTTTTCCCGCTAGGAGATGTCGTTAAGGCACTCCCAGCAGTGCTTGTAGGTCACCTTGTGGAACATGAGGTCGCCGTCGACGTTAACCCACCTCTTGAGGCAGAAGCTGAATGGGCGGTCGGGGCAGTGAGCGAGCATCGTGCACTTGCGGGCGGCCCTCTCCATCACCTCGTCGTGCGGGAACTCCTTGAGCTTATACTCGTCGGCGCTCATGCTACGACTTCTTCGCCTTCTTGGGCTTGTCCGCCTTGGACGGCGCTGGCTTGACGATCCGCACGCCGCCGTCCTCGGAGTCAGCGCGCCACTTGTCGTGCAGGCTCATCTTCTTGGGGATTCTCGACATTTCATACCTCCTTCAGGCGTATCTCTATTATACCACTTTTTAGGGTATGAACTGCGGTTATCTCTTGTTGTGAGCGTGACGATACGGTAACTTCCCACTCGCTCGGACGCTCCGACATCCCCATGGTGTCGCGACCGTGCGAGGTTCCGCCCTCAAGAACGAACACGACTCTGTTGTAGTCATTGTAGCCCGAGAAGTCGTTCGCCACTCCCCTATCGGCCGTCCAAGATGACGTGCCGATCTGATCGATGACGGCGCCGACCTTCATCTGCTCCAGAATCTCGTCCTTGATGTTGACGCCTCGGTAGATGTCTCCGTAGTTGTAGGAACCCGAATCGACGTATTCGTCCCACGTCCTTGCGTCGGCAAGGTCTGCAGGGTCGACTTCCGCGCCGTCCCAGCGCCCTTTGCCGTTGAGGGCGCGCCTCCACGTCCTGTACGAGCTCCCGCTCCACTCGAGCGCGAGTTGCTCGATGCTCTTCGGATTCTGGATTGGTCCGGCCATGGAGCCAGACATTGACGGCTTCGATTTTACCATTCACTACCTCGCCCTCTGCCTCTTGCCCCAGTAGCCGAACTCTCTTATGTCGTCTCCGTCAAACGATATTTCCGACGCTCTCGCCGTAAACTCGCTTACTTTGCCCCCCTCGTAGTCGGCGTAGTCTTCCGCGTACCCCCTCGAAAGCGTCACCCAGTCGCCCGTGTTCAGCTCGTCGCTCGGCGACCCCCTGTACACCGTGACGACGGCGTCAGGGTCGCCCTGAACCTTCCTGAGGATGCTCACGATCCTCCTGTCCTCGCGCGTCTGGATGTCCAGGTACCATTCCGGATGCTCCAGGTAATCGGTCGGCCTGAATCTCCCAGATGCGAGCTGGTCTATCGTCGGCGTGTAGTCCGGGTTCTCGAGCGGGTTCCCCGGCCTGTGCGACCCCCAGTAGGACGTGTCTACCGAATCCGAGCGGCTCACGACCGCCGTCATGGAGAGTTTCGACTTCACCATCAGCGACCACCTCCCCTTACGTCGGCGAACTGACCCTGCATGCCGTCGATCCACGCGACTTGCCCGAGGCGGACGCGCCTGCTGTACACCCGCGCGTTCCTACCTCCGGCATACGACTGAGCCTCCATTCGCGAAGGCGTGACGAATATGCCTTGGTCGATTGGATATGAGCTGTAGACGGTTATCTCACCCGACTCGAGCGCCTCGGCTGCGTCCTCGTACGAGTAGTCGGGGGTCCAGCTGTCGCCTTCCGCCGCGCCGTCTGCCTCGAGTGCCTCGGCGAACGTGAGGATGTCGTCCACCGTGCGTATCCAGGTGTGGTACTCGTCGTGCGCGGGGTTCGCCATCAGGACGATTTCAAGCTGTGCGGCCTTGTGCGCATCGCCGATACGCGCCTCGCGCCCCGTCATGGAGGGCTTCGACTTAACCATTTGCCGGCACCTTCCTGAACCTCCTGCGGTCTACCTCGGTGCCTCCCAAGTCGACCGACTCGTTGAACCAGTCGCCCGTGCGCTCGCCGTACTCCGAGTCGATGGTCACGATCGCGTCGTACCCATCGGCCCTGACCGCTGCGCTCAGCTTGCGCCCGGTCTTCCCGCCGTACATGTCGGAGACCGTCTTCTTCCAGCCGCTCGACGTGGTCGATACGTGCTCGACCACCAGCGGGTTCGAGAACTCGATGTAGCCTCCGACCCAGCCCTCGCCCATCCGAATCGCCGCGAGGTCTGACGTGGCGGAGACGTTCATGTAACGCCCCCTCGGCTCGATGTCCTGCCCCACGTCCATACCGGCGGGCGCGGCCATCCCCCGCTCGTTTCGGTTGAACGAGAGCACCATGCGCTGTCCCGTCCGCGGCCTTCCGCCCGAGTAGACGTCTGCCTTCGAGACGGCCGCAGCAGTCATGGAGGGCTTCGACTTGACCATTTGCACCTCCAACGGAAAAGGCCGCCTCAGGGGCGGCCTCGTTTGCTCTATGAAGTTCGTTTACGTTATTTCCTGGGATGCTGGCGCGCGTAACGTTCGCGCCTCATGGCGTTCCAGCGGTCCTTGTTGTCCTCGTAGTAGTCGGCGCGCCACCCATCCATCGTCGCGTCGTAGTCGACGTGGCCGTACCTGTCGTAGACCACGTGGTCGTAGTACTCGTCCTGGTACTGCTTGTAGGAGTACCCCTCGAGGCCCCCGTCCGAGAAGCTGCACATAACGTCGCAGTCGCAGTGCTCGTGTTCGTGCCCGAAGAGTTCCTCTGACTCCTCGGAGTAGTAGACGAAGCCCCTGGAGGCGAGCATGATGCAGAACGGGCATGTCTCGGGGCCCCTGGGCACCCGCGCCCACCTCACGCCCCTCCCGGCCCGCCCGTCCCTGCGGGCGTTCCGCATGATCGTGTCGTTCGCAGCCTTCTTCGCGTAGCGCCTCATGGAGGCCACCGCCCTCTGGCGGAACGCCTCGGCGTCCCTCTCGCGCCCCCAGAGCGCGGACGCCGCGGCCCTTATGGAGATGGCGACCGAGTCGAGCGACGCGAGGTCTGCGATGGCCGGCTCGGACACCTTCACGCCCTCCATCGCGGCGACCTCGATGTAGAAGTCCGCCGCGAGAGTGGCGCAGGCGCTGCCGTACACGTCGAGTAGCGAGTACGCATACTCGATGACCATGTTGCGCTGCTTCTTGGCCGTCTCGAAGTCCACGTCCCAGTCGAAGCTGTTGATGTAATCACTCAGCAGCTGCGACATCTCGGCGTACTGCATGTCGAGCGCCTCGGTGTACTCCTCATAGGCTTCGCGGGGGATCATTGCGCGACCTCAGCCGTGCCTGCCACGTCCTCGGGAATCTCGATGTCCTCGGGGTTACCGTCCTGCACTGAGAGAATCCTGAGGGCGTCCTCCCCGTCGACCCCTAGGGACTGCAGCATTCTGAGGGCCACCTGCTGGTTTATCGCCCCTCGGTTGTAGTCCTTCACGATGCTCATGATGCGGTAGAAGTTCTTGTCGTCGTCCAGTCCGCCCTCGTTGACGCGCTCCATGGCCTCCTGGCGCTGCTGCATGACCATATTCCTGGCCTCGAGCTGGCGCTTCTGGCTCATGATGTGGTCGCGCTCGTGTCTGGACTTCCCGAGGTCGTCCCAGAAGTCCGGGGTCTCGGAGTACCACGGCGCCGCGCTGTTGATCTTCACGGCCGCGTCGGCCATCGACGCGATAGAGGGCGCCGCCGGGTTGGCGAAGTCTGCATGGACCGACCTTTCCATGTCTGTCAGCTCGGACAGCGGCTTGTCCTGGTCCATCGCCATGACCATCATCGCGATGTTGTTCAGGGCGCGCCTGTTTCCCCGATTCAGGGCTTCCGCCTCGATGACGAGCTGCTCGTTCGCGGCGTAGACTCCGTCCCGGCTCATGGGGTTCGCGTAGTCGGCGATCAGCGCCGACATCGGGATGCACGTGGCCGACGCGAACTGGCCGGCGAGGCTGCGCTCCTGCGCGAGGTGCGGCTCCATCGAGGCGGCCGCGAACTGTCCCACTGACGGGACGTTTCCGTCCTCGTCGCGCCCAAGCGTCAGGATGTGCCCGATCGCGGCGTCGTAGGAAAGCTGGTCGAAGTCGTCCTCGGTAGCTCCTATGATGTACTTCTGCACGATCGTCGAGACCTCCGACGACACGCACTTCCTCAGCTGGATTCTCATGTACTCGTCGACGATGGCCCTGACGTGCCTGCTGATGCGGCTGACTCCGAACGGACGGAACTCGCTCGGCCTGTAGGCCATCGGCTCCATGAGCGGGCGGCCCATGATGTGCTCCTTGCGGTAGGCCGTCCAGTGGTCCCGGTGCTCGTCTCGCACGACCTCGATGACGTAGTCGTCGTTGTAGTAGTTGACCTGGTAGGGCTGGTCCTCCGCCTCGTCCCCGAGGGGCTTCGTGTCGACGAGCGCCATCCCGCAGCGTATGCGGTCCTTCGCGCAGTCCCAGATTCCCACGGCGGTCTCGGCAGAGTGGAACATGACCCTCACGCCCAACTCCGGGTGCTTGTCGAGCACCGCGAAGGTGCAGCAGTGCGTCAGCTCGCCCATCAGCGCCTTCTCGTACTTCAGCGGGAACGAGTTCGCGGTCATGATCTTGTGCAGGTTGGTCTCGAAGTCCTCCTCGTCGAACGAGAACCCCTCGAGCTGGCTCCTGGCCGCGAGGACATCAACGGCCTTTGAGGCCCACGAGCACGCGACGTCGAGCTGCTCGTACTTCTTCGGAACGGCTATGCCGATGTTCTTGAGATCCTGGTGCCCGAGGTAGTACTCCATCCTCAGCTTGTTCTTCGAGATGGTCGACTCGTGCACCTGTGCCAGCCTGCGGATGTCGGCGCGCTCGGCGTCGGTCAGGCCGTCGGCTTGGGCGATGTTGCCGAAGTTCATACCACACCCACTCTCATCTTGCGCGAGGGGTCTCGCTTGGTCGTCATGACCCCCCAGTAGGCGAGCGATGCCGCCTCCATCATGGTCGGGTCGGCGTCTCCGACGCCTCCCCAGCCCCAGCCGCCGTTCTGGCCGATGGGGCGTTTCTTGCACTTCACGGCCACGTCGTCGAACGCGGCCTGGCCGTAATGGGTTACCTTCTTCTCCTTGATCGCGTTGTAGAACCGCGTCGCGCTCGCGATGACGTCCCCCGTCTTGGGCACGACGATCGCGAGGCGCGGGTAGCCGCCCTCGCGCATCTGCGCGATGAGGGCGTCGGTGTGCGACCTTCCGTCGATTACCGCCACGGCCGTAGTCGACTTGGCGTCGAGGAGGAACTGGGCGATCCACGAGGTGCCCTCGCGCATCGACTTGTACTCGACCACCTCGACGTGGGGCGGCCCCTCGTCCTTCTTGGGCCTGAGGGCGACCGCGAGGGCGACGGTGGAGCCGTCGGGGCTGAACTTCACCCCGAACGCCTTCCTCCCGCCTGTAGGAGGCTCGTCCGTGCGGCACGCCGCCCACATGTCCTCGGACACGAGGGCGGACTGCGACTCGCTCATCCACCAGCCGAGGCGCTCGCGCGCGAAGCCGTCGGCGGTGAGCCTGTGGAACTCGGTCTCGGTGAAGTCCTCGTCCAGGCGGATTCCCAGGGCGGGGTTCGTCTCGTAGCAGTCGTCGAGCACGTCGGCGAACGTCGGCTTGCCCTCGGGCGGCCTCTCGACGCTCCACTCGTGCCATGCTAGGCGCCTGTCATCGCCCCTGATCGCGTCGGCGCGGACGTTCCCGAACACCTCGCAGGGCATCGACGGAGACGGTGGCGTCCCGGTGTAGACCAGCTGCCTGTTCCCCAGCGGGGCGGCCGCCATGGTCGACATGATCGCCTCCATCTGCTCGTCGGTCAGGAACGCGGCCTCGTCGAAGACCACGCAGTCAACTGTGAAGCCTCGCGCGCTGCCTTTGGAGCGGGCGGAGAACTCGATCGAGGCGCCGTTCTCGAGGAAGATGGCCTCCTGGCCGTTCGTCTTGCGTATCCCCCGCCTCGGGTCACCGTTGATGAGCATCTCCGTCAGCTCAGGGTAGTTCGGGTTCGTGAAGAACCCCGCGAGCCTGAGGAACGACTTCCTAGCGGTCTTGACCTCGTGCGCCGTGTGTAGAATCGCCGAACCGATGCAGGTCAGGTGGTATAACTCGAAGACCTCGAGAATTGCGTTCTTGCCGTTCTGCCTCGGCACGGACAGTCCGCACGTGGTCGCGGTGAACTTGTCGAACTGGTCCCTGCCGAGCCAGGCGTCGAGCACAAGCTTCTGCCACGGGTCCGGCGTGAGGCCGTACGAGCTGGCGAGCTCGGACGCGTCGTCCCCGTCGGTGAAGCGCCTCTTAGGCTCCACCCGCAGCCTGGGCTCTTGATTGCCTCTTCGCCTTGATGACATCGAGCGGTATCACCCGCCTCTCCTGTTGCTTCGGCTTCGCCTCGTCGTCGATTCCTAGTTGCTTGTTGAGCGCCCTGATCTCGGCGGAGGCCTGCTTCATCGTCGACAGCTGCGGGAGCGCCTTGATGTCCCCCAAATCGTTGCTGTAGGCGACCTGCACCTCCCCGCCGACGTCTATGTCGGACATGCACTTGTCGACCACCTCGTACCAGGAGCACAACAAGGCCAGCACCGGCGCGTCGGCCTGGTTGAACTCCCTGCCGTCGGTGATCTCGTCCCATTTCGCCGACTTGAACGGGCTCTCGGCGACCGTCATCGGTTTCTGAATCATCACAGCCCCAATCTAATGACCATCTGGCCTGCCAGCAGCCTCCTGCGTTCCTCGTTGAGATTCCGGAGGACGGACCAGCTGACGAAGAAGGAGTCGACGTCTTCGCCGTCCAAAGCCTCGAGGAGCGGCTCCATTGCCTCCTGGTAGTAGAGAGTGCCGTCGTTTCCGTACACGAGGCTGGCGACCTCGCTCTCGGTCACGCTCGGCTCGTACTCGTCGAGAAGCTCGCGCAGGCGCTCCTTGTCGCCGTCCTCCAGCAGGTTGCCGTACATCTCCCAAATGCCGCCCTTCGCACTGTCGACGACAGAGTTCACGTGGGAGCTCAGCTCCGAGATCGCCTCGTCGACGGCTCGAAGCGCATCCCCTTCGGGGGTTCGCGACGACCCTGTCATCGACGGCTTAGACTTGACCATTCGCCCCTCCTCACGGCATGAAAAAAGCCGCCCGGAGGCGGCTTTTGGCGTCTTGATTGTCGCGGCGGGCGCTATTTCTTCTTCCCCGCCTTCTTGGGCGCGGGTTTATCCTTGCCCTTCGGCTTGTAGGTGTCCAGGTTGATTCCCCCGCAGAGGGTCCTGGTCTCGTTTTTCTTGTCGGCCATCGTGCGCCCCCTTACCAGCTGCTCGAATACCTGTATCCGTACGACCTCGCGTTGAGCTTGAGCCACGAGTCCATCTTCGCTGACACCTCGGCGGCGCCCTGCTCGGTCGTAACTATACCATCGCGCCTGCGCTCCTGCGTCTCGGCGATGACTTCGTTCATCTTCCGTGAATAATCCGTTGCGAAGTCGTCAGCGCCCTTGAAAGGCGACCTGATGCTTCTGTCGAACTCGAGCCTGAACTCGTGCCCGAGACTCGACCGCACGTGGTACACATCGCATGAGCCGTAGAGCACGTCCCCGTTGGCGAGGTCGTAGTACTTCGACTGTCTGACGTACTCCGAGATGTCTCCCGGCGACCATATCTCGACCACGCCGGGGGCGTCGATCGGGTGGTTGTGGAAGTCCACATAGCCCCTCTCGACCCCTGTGCCGAGCTGGACGGTGCGAACGGCGCTCTCGAACTCGTAGAGGTTTCCTACGACGTTGTTGCTGCTGTACTGGGAAAACAGCCTGATGACCCGCCCGTCTGCAGAGAAGAGGACGTTGACCTCGTATGGGAGGGACGCGATGAACCTCTTAACGTCCTCCTCGCTGTAGCCATCGTAGTCCTGCCTCCTGAGGCTGATCCTGCCGGCCGCGTCCTTGAGCGAATCCATGCTCGGTGGGTATTCCCCCGCAGGCGTGCGGGCCGCGCTTCCCGTCGCAGACGGCTTTGACTTGACCATGGACGCCCCCTAGCCGAGTTCCCTGAGCTGTCGGCGAAGGCGCATGCGCTCCGTCACGAGCCTGCCGCGAAGGCCTCCCAGCACGTTTGAGTTCATGTGTATCATCGCCTGCTTCTCGAAGCCGACCCTGTCGAGGCCGCCCGAGAAAACGCCCGGGCCGAGCTCCTTTTCGCCGTCGCCGATGTTGTAGTAGTCGCGCATCTCGTCGTTGAAGGCCTCGCTCATGCTTCCGACGGCGAAACGCTCGATGTCGGCGTCGATTCTCGAGATTCTCTCGTCGAGGGCGGCAATCTGATCCTGTATGGCGGCCCTCTGCGCGTCCGACCTGCTCGACGCGCTCATCGACGGTTTCGACTTGACCATCAGAAAACCTCCTGCTTGTGTCTGAAGAAATGCCCGCACGCGACCCGCGTGTCGGCGTAGATCGGTATGTTCGCCCTGGAGCACTGGACGCAGAAGTAGAGGTCCTCCGATAGCGTCCCGTGCCTGTCGTCGTAGTCGACCCACTTGAAGTAGGGGTACTCGATCCTCCCGAACACGTCCGTCCGGATGAGGGCGCACCCCATGCCCCCGCCCTTCACCTCGACCGTGTAGGTTCCCGCCTCGCGGAGCCCTCTAAGCTCGGATGCGCTGAACGGGTCGTCGAAGTTGTGGCGCCCGAGCTTCGAGAGGCACGTGGTGCCGTCCGACTTGCCCTGGCGGGCGTAGAACCCCAGGCAGACCCCCGTCTCGTGCTCCAGGAGGTTCTGCAGCGCGTCCTGCGGCATCACCACGTCGTCGTCGACCATAAGCACGTAGTCGTATCCGCCCTCGACCGCCATGTCCGCTATGCGGGTCCTCGCCGGCCCGCACCCGTACCCCCTTAGCGACCTGACGGTCACGGAGTGCCCGAAGGCTGCGAGGTTTGCGGCGTTGTTGGCGACCGAGTCAGCCTGCTCGTCCCACACCTTGCCGCCATACGTCGGCGTTGAGATCATGACCCTAGCCATGATGGAGCTCCAGCGCCTCGTCCCACGTCATGTTCCTGTAGCGCGCGACGTCCGGGTCGTTGACCCAGTCTTCGCGCTTGACGCCCGCGAAGTGCCGCACGGCCGCCCCAGGGGCGTTCTTGTCAGTCCACCAGTTCGAGTTGTACTCGGCCGGCATCTCGTGGATGCGCCCCTGGCAGAGGTAAGTCACGACATCTTGCTCGACCCACGTGTACTTCCTGCGGTTGAGCACGCCGATGCACTCGTCGGCCTTTCCGTCCCTCAGCTTGGCGAGGTTGTAGAGCACAACCCCGAAGTTGCAGTAGAGCAGCCCGTTCTTGCTCCGATGCCATTCGGGCGTCGCGCTGAGGTAGCAGCCGTCCAGCGGTATGTCCCATATGGGCGAGACGTCCCGCACCGCAACGAGGTCGGCGTCGAGGGACAGGACCCTGTCGTAGTCGGGGAGAACGTGGCAAAGGGCGATTCGCATCATCGCCATGTAGGTGAACTGGCTCGCCATGTTCGGGCCGTCCGCCTTGAACCACGGCTGGTCGGACACGTTCACGCAGTGAACGAGGTCGGGCAGCTCGCCGGGAAACTCGTCGTCCTCGATGACGAACCAGACATCGGTGACATCGCTGTTCGCGACGATCGACTTCGCGGACGTCTCCATGTCGCAGTAGAGGTTCCTGGTGCCGCAGTACGCTGCATGTTTCATTTGCCACTCCTCACGGCATGAAAAAAGCCGCCCGGAGGCGGCTCTTTGCGGCAAGCGCCCGGACTTGCACCGGGACTTCCTCAATCAAGGCGTGCGACTTCTAGCACTACTACTTGCCACGGTGATTTTCCCATATCTTGACGACCCTTTCAACCATTGACCGCTCCTCTGGCGTAAGGTTCGCGTATCCCTTGTCCGAATCGTTCTCGGAGTGTAGGTACCCGTGATGCACGTGCGGCAGAACGCCGTCGTGCGCGCGCTTCAGGTCGATCTGCTTGACCCTCTTGTTGTCGTTATCGAAATACACGATGGAGTTCAGGTCGCCTGCTGCGTCGACGTAGACGTACACGCGGCCTCGGGTCATTGTCTCCATCAACGTCTCGGCTCCTGGAAAGTTCTTCTCCACGAACTTGATATTGCCGACCGTTAGCACCTCGTGGTACTGGCTGCCGTATGGATTTCCCATTCTGCTCGTCCCGCTTGACGCGCCTCGGCCGCCCATTACCCAGCCTTCCTGAACCTGTACTTGTAGCCGAACCTATCCTGGTTCTTGGTCAGCCACTTGTCGACCGCGTCGTTGTAGTCCTTGCCGTTCATCTGGGCGCTCTTAACGGCCTTGGCGAATCCGACGCCATCGAACTTCGGCCCCTTCTCGAAGATGTAATCTCCCGATGTGCCGCTCGCGACGATGCCGCGCTCGCCTGCAACCTGCGAGACGTGTAGGAGGTCGCTGTCCGAGAATGCGGAGTCGCTCGGATGGTTGTGGATAATCATCTGGCCCTCGCGGCCGGTGATCGCAACGGACGAGGAGCCGCCCTCGATGTACTGGTGCACGAATCCGTCGGCGTCGACGGTGATGCCGTACTCGTGGTCGCTCCCTGCATGGCGCTCCCTGAACTTGTCCAGCGCCTTCTCGAAGCTCTGGAACTTGTCGCCGTCGTTGAACTCAGCCGGGAACAGCACGGCCCTCAACACGTCGCCGTTGTTGTCGGCGTGTCCGAACTTGAACGTCTGCGAGCTCTCGCTCGAGCTGCCCCTGCCCCCGTCGAACTCGACGAGCAGCCTGTAGTCGTTGTCCCCCACGATTTCGGCGACCGTGCGGCCGTCGACCTTCTCCTCGAGCAGCCTGTCCACGCCCCCGACGTCTCTCGACCTGCCGGTCCTGGGGTCGTACAACTCCCCCGTCTCGGGGAAGTAGGTGAGCGACCCGACGTCGACGAAGACGAGCCTGCCTGCGCTCTTGACGAATTCCTCGATGTTCATGCTTTCTATCCCTTCGCGAACGACTTGGCCTTGTACCTGCAGACCTCAATTCCTCCGAAGTCGAAGCCGAGGTCACCTCCGAGCAGCAACACGCGGCTCGGCTCTATCTCCTTGAACGCCCTCTCCATGCCCCACAGGCAAATCTCGCGGGCGTCCTTGTCCTGCTGCACCCCAACGGTGCTGATGAACACGGTGGAGTGTTTCGGTATTCCGTCCAGGCAGTAGCCCAGGCTGTCCTTGCCGGACCAGGTGACGTTCGGCACGGCGTTGATGCCGTTGCGCTGCCACCAGTTCCCCAGGGCACGCGACCTGTAGATGTTCCACTTCTTCATCGGAACCGGCATGTCCAGGTAGACCGAGAAGTCCGGGGTCACCACGCAGTCGAACTTGCGCAGAAGGTCGAGGTACCTCTCGGGGCTCGTCCAGACTCGCTCGAACTGGTAGTCGTCGATGCAGAAGTGCACGCCCACGTCGAACTCGGTCGCGGTCTTGCAGAAGTTGAACGAGATCATGTCCCTAGGCTTCGCGTCGGTCGCCCTCATGACCGGGTAGCCCTCGTCGCCGGCGCAGTCGAAGATGCTCACGAGGTGCAGGTTGTAGGCCCTGTCCGTCTTGAGCCGCTCCGCCCCGTAGGGCAGGTTCTTCGACTTGAAGTCGAAGTTGAACTTGCTCATGTCGAGGGTCTTGATGTTCCTGACCTCGTGCTGTAGAAGCGTCTTGTTCCACGTGGCGATCTCGCCCGACCTGTTGTCGGCGAGCCGCAGCGCCCTGACCTCGTCGTCTGTGAGGTCGTCGGCATACACGATGTACTCGTCCGGGAACTCCGTCCACCCCAGCGACTTGCAGGCCGCCACGCGAGTGTGGCCGTTCACGATCGTCGGGTCCTCGCGGCTCCTGAGCACGATGGCCCCCTTGAAGCCGAAGGTCTCGATCGACTTCGCGACCTCTGGTATCGCTTTCTCGTTGTGGCGCGGGTTCTTGTCGTACGGGATGATGTCGTCGATGTTCAAGTTTCCGCCTTAAGCAGCGAAAAACCGCCCGGGGGCGGCTTTTCGATCGTTGTGAGCTGTAGAAACCGGTTACTTGCGCCCAGGGCGCTTCTTGTCCCCGTACGTCGGGCTGAACCCCATGTTCGGGTCCTTCGACATCGCCGCGGCGAAGCTCGCGTCGCGCTTCTTGGACTTCGGGCGTTGGTTCTTCTTGTTCTTCTGTGCTGTTGCCACTATCTGCTCCTATCCCTAGACGATGTACGCTCCGTGCCGGTTCGTTCTCCTGATCGTAGATGATGCCACAACTGCGTCCCGGTTGAGCACGACGTAGTACGTCTCGTCGCCCTTGTCGACCGAGATCGCGTCGTATCCATTCGACATCGCGAGGGCCGACACTGTCCCGTCGCGGTACGCCATGTCGTTGATGCTGTCCTTATGCTCGTTGTGGGACAGCGCCATGTAGGCGTCGTCCGACGTGATGACCCTTGCGCCCGACTTCAGGGCAACCTTGATGACCGCCCCTCCCTTGAGGTTGTTGTTCGAGTAACGCTGACCGGTGTACTCGTTGTCGCTGAAGTACATGCCGTCCCCGAAGATGCCCTCGCCGACGTAGTACTTGTCGTCGTAGAGGAAGTTCGCGTGCATGTCCACTGCGTTGTGCGACCCGTCCCGCATGCCGCGGTAAAGGGTCGTAAGCCCGTTCTCCTCGACGTAGCGGTCGAAGTCGGCGTCATCCATCACCGTGACCTTGCCATACAGCCCCTCCTCGTCTATGAAGTGCTGGAGGGCGGTCCTGCCGTTTAAACCCTTAGATTCGAGCACCGTCCAGCTGAGGTTGCTGATGTAGAATTGCCCTCTCGCATTCATGTGGCGCTCGACGAAGTCGTTGAACACCCGGTCGCCCTGCCTCTTGGCCCTGGCTTGCGCTGTCAACGACGGCTTGGATTTGACCACTTACACCATTCCCCCGTCCTAGATGTACTCTCCTCGGTTGTTCACATCCCTGATTCGGCTCGAAATCACGAGCATGTCCCGGTTCAGCACGCATGTGTAGGGAAAACCGCCCGCCTCGGGCCTCGTTTCGAGGATCGCGTCGTACCCGTGGAGCCTCGCGTACACCGAGAGGAGTCCGTCATCGGGGAATTTGTCCTGGTTGAGGTACTGCGGGAATTTTCTCGCGTACTCGTCCGCGATGTCGTCGTACACGGCCACCTTTGCCCCCGGCTTGAGGGCTGCCTGGATGACCGCCCCGAAGTTCCCGTACTCGCACGCGTAGTGCATCGCAGTGGTCTCGCTGCCGAAGTAGAGCCCGTCGCCGAAGACTCCCTCACCCACGTAGTACTTCTGGTCGTACATCGCGTTCTCGTGCATATCCACCGCGAAGAGGTCTCGTGTGTCGTACCTTCCTCGGTACATCGGCTGCAGGTCGTTCTCGAAGATGTAGTCGTTGAACTCGTCCTGGTCAAGCACGGTCGGGTTGCCGTACGCCCCGGTCTGTTCCATCCAGACCTGGTACAGCGTGTCGCCGTTCAGGCCCATCGACTCGAGCCTCGCCGCCTCGTCCGTGTTCACCTTAATGGTGTTCCACGTGTCCCTCTCGGCGGCGTTCGCCGACGCGAAGCTCTCGAACAGCCCGTCCGCGCCCGCTGACGCGGTCATGCTCGGTTTTGACTTGACCATGCTACTCGGTCACCCGCCTTATCCTGCTCGACACAACGAGCGCGTCGCGGTTGATGACGTTCACGTATGCTGTAGACGAGCTGTCGGTGAGGATCGCGTCGTAGCCCGCCGCCCTCGCGTAGACGGCGAGCACGGACTCGCGCATGGCATGCTCCGGGTGCGTGCGCTGAATCTCCGCCTGTAGAGCCGCGTGCGTAATCGTCTTCGCGTCCGATTTGAGAGCGGCCTGGATCACGGCGCCCCTACCCTGGACGTAGTAGCCGTCGAGCGCGTATGACTCGGCGGTCTTCCTGTCACCGAAGTACTGCCCGTCGCCGAACATGCCGCTGCCGACGTAGTACTTGGGGTCGTAGATGAAGTTCTCGTGCATCTCCACGCCGGTCATGTCCTCGTTGTCGGCGCAGCCCCTGTAGATGACCCTCAGCTTGTTTGCCTTCGCGTACGCATCGAACTCGTCGGGCTCAAGCACGTCGGGGTTGCCGTAGCTGGTCTCCTCGAGGTACTGTTGGAACAGCGAGCTGCCGTTGAGACCCTGGTCCCTGAGCGCCTTGCGCATGGGATAGTCCATGAACGGCTGGATGTAGCCGAACTGCTCGCGCGAGTGGGCCGAGATGAACTCGTCGAAGGATTTCGTTCTCCTGGACGCCGTCATGGACGGCTTGGACTTGACCATGGCGACCCCTTATCTCAGGTAGTAGTAGGTTGCGCCGCCGATTCTCCTGACGGCGACCACATCGAACGATTCGCCGCCGCTTATCGCGACCTCGTTCCTGGTTATCCTGGCGTTGCTCTTGTCCGCGGCGTTGACGATTAGGTATACGGGGCGCTCGGTGTATACATATCGGGACGCTTCTCCAATGTACGGGCTCCACGACGTTGTAGAACCGAAGGTGATCGTGTCTCCTGCCTTGGCGTTTTCGACGATTTTGTAGTCGAACTCGCCCTGGCGGATACCCCTGACCACGTTGCCACCGAAGTTCGGGGCACGGGATATGACCGCCTCGACCGCTGCTCCGACTGCGTACGAGCCGGACGTCGAGTCCCCTATCTCTCCGCGCCTAAACGCCTCGTCTATGGCCTCGCGTGAGTTGTAGGTGTCGTCGAGCAAGCCCTTTTCCGCATCTGCGTACAGTTCCTCTAGGTCCTGGCGGTTCTCGTACTGCACGCGGCGGGCGTCGTGGTGGTAATCTCCACGCGTCCAGAGGATTATTCGCTGCTCCTCCTCGTCGCTCGCCCTGTCTGTGTAGACGGGCCACTGATCGAACCTGTCCTCGAGGAACGATGCGGGGAAGGACGGAATCGAGGCCGTCGGGGAAACCTTGCTCTTCACCATCGGGGCCTCCAAAAAATTTTTTTGAAAATACGCAGGTCAGAATTATTTTCAGAATCGGGGGGATTCGCTGCTGTGGCCGCCGGGGCAGGCTTGCCGGCCGGGGAGTGGCCCGGCCACCCCCGAAAACCGAAGAGTTTACCCCTGCTCACTTTTTCTCGGTTGAAACGCTTAAAACGGCCATTTTTTGAGCATTTTGGGCATTACCGCAGGTCATGGACTTGTTTTTTTCAGATTCTCTCGACTGAGAACCCCCCTAGTTTTTCCAGTCTCTCGAGGTCGGAAGCGGAAGGTTCTTGGGCGTTGGAGCCTCGACCCTGTTGCCCTTGCGCTGATTGCATATCCTGTGCACGAGTTGGACGTTGTCTCTGTCGTACGGGCTTCCACCTCGACTGATGGGAACGATCTCGTCGACTTCGGGCGAATACGGATGCCAATGGTACTTTCCATCTTCGCCGAACACCTTGCCGAGCGACTTGTCTATCGGCTTCCCGCACAATGCGCAAGTCTCCTGAGTTGCGAGCAGCCATTTCCGCACGTCGTTGCGCCGTTTCCAGGAACCGTACCTAGGGTTGGTGCTGCCCATAAACCCCCCTATATAAACCCCCTGGTCAGAGGCGCACCCCATACCGCTGCCCCATGAGCTCGGCCACGCCGTCGTAGACCCCGCTAGAGGCCCCCTTGAGCGAACGGCCCCCCTTGGGCCTTTTCTCGAGGCCCAGGGCCTTCCTGAAAGCCCATGCCACGACGGTGTCCCATCGCATGGCGACCTCGGCTATGTACTCGGTGGTTACGGCTCGTTCTCGGGTCATGTTCACGGCTCTCGTTGCACCTTGAATGAGAAGAGCCGCCCAGTGGCGGCTCTCGAGTTTAGCTGCTTACATTATCGGGCATCCTTAAGTGCCTTTGTGTGCCCAGAACCGGCTAATCGTATTCCCTCGGCCTCGCCACGGGCAGCGGGTCCCTGCCCTCGAGCGGCATCACGTCGTGGTAGCTGCAGAGCGCCCTCCTGCGCAGCTTCATCATGCCGTCCCAGCTGTAATCCATCTCGGTGCAGACCCTCTCCCATTTCCACCCGAGCAGGTAGCGCAGCCTCAGGGCGCGCGCCTCGGTGAAGTCTTCCATCAGGTTCATGGCGTCCGAGGCCTTCTTGCGCTCGTCGGTGAACTCCGCCAGCTTCACGACGTAGTCGCGGATGGCCGCCTTGACCGACTCGATCGCGTTGACCATCGCGTCATCGTTTCGCGACGTCGTGACCCTCACCTCGCTGTAGTCAATCCCCTTGACCCCGCTTGCCCTGGTCCGCGCATCGTCCACCTCTAGTTCGAGCGCAGCGCAATCCTCCCCCATCTTCCTTATCCTCTCTAGGTAAGAGTGCGCCTGCTCGGACTTGTAACGGATGAGCTCTTCTTCCATCTCGGCCTTTCATCAGGTACTTTTCGACAATTGTACCAAGCAGCAGGGACTCGCGACCCCCTCGTGGCCTCCAGAGCGTCATCCCCACACTTCGACCTCGTCGACGTCGTACTTTCCCTCGGCTCCCGAAACCTCCAGAGCCGTGTCGAGTGCGGAGGCCATCGCCAGCGCCTTGTCGCAGTCCACGAAGGCGGCGACTATCTTCGTCGACCTCCCGCTCGTGAACTTTATCACCGACAATTTCGAAACTTCCGATGTAGCCTTACTCCCGCTGGTTGTCTTGCTGCCGGCCATTTCCCCGATCTCCTCCTCTATCTCCTCGACTGCTTTCGGTGGCGACGTCTTGCATTGCTGCCAGGACATCCAGCGCGAAATCGCTTCCTCGCGCGTGGTCGACCTGAACTTCTTCTTCACAACCTTCCCATCGACCGTTGCGGTGCCCTCGTAGGTGTTCGTATGGTCTATCCTCACGAGCGACCCATTGCCGTTCGAAGCCATCACGTCAGCCGGCATGTTATACCTCGATTCCCAGCTCGCGCATGCGCTTCTCTATTAGCCCCATGTCGGGGAACCCTCCTTGGGGATGCTCACGTACAATACCTACCCAAAGGTCGCGTATCAGCTCGTCGCGCTGGAACACGTGGGATGCGTGCAAACCTGCCTCCTCACAGCATTTGAGCTGCCATTCGTCGCGCTCGCGCTCAAGCTCGGCTATTCGCTCCTGCTGCCGCTGTATCGTCTCGGCGTCGAGGTAGTAGCCTTGGCGCTCCTTGCATTCCGAGCACTTGCCCCACAGCTCGCCGTCGTGCACGGCCATCGCGAAATCGTAGTCGGTGACGGCGGCTCGGCGGTTCCATCGTTCATGGAGTTCATCCCAAGTCGAGTCTTCGTCGTGGAACACGGCGAAGCCGCATCCGTCACCGCACGACAGAACGGGAATATCGGTCAGGTACAGCCTCTCGTGCACGACTTCATGGCACCCGCACCCTGGGCACGGAAGCAGCCTGCTATCGCTCATCGGCCGTCTCCTCTCCCTCAAGCCATTCGAGAAACCCGAACGGACTCAGGTCGAAGCCCTCTTGCAACGTCTCGCCGAGCAGGTAGAGCAGTCCAGGGGCGTACCACTCGCCCTCATCGGGCGGTTCGGATAGCTTGACCTGGCGCTCCTGCCATTCGTCGACGGTGGCGAACGTCACGGCCACCCGCTCGGGCGAACCGAAGTACTTCTCGTAGTTCGTCATGCCCTCACCGCCCTGCACATCCAGCAGCACTCCTCGTCGCGCTTGGGACATGTGGCGTCGAATCGGTGGTAGCCGATTCCCGCTGGCGCCTTCGCGATTTCCGCGTCCGTGGCTGGCCGCAGGTGCTCCAGCGGCGTGGAAGCCGCCGTGCATCCCTGGTGGTAGCACACGTACGCGCTCGTCTCGCGGCACTCGGTCACGCGGCCTATCTCCTGCTTGTATCCCGGGTCGTACACCACCCAGTCGCCGAACCGGTAGCTCATTCATCCTCCTTCAGCACGACGCTCTTCCGACGCTTTGGCGCGTCGTACTCGACGTAGGTGCTCCATCCGTAGTCGGTTTTCGCGTGGAACCACCCGAAGCCCAGCTCGATCTCGAACCCCGGCAGCTCGACCTTCACCTTGCCGATGCGGTCGGGGCGGTTGCCGGACAGGTCGAGGCCGAGGTCGTACATGTCATCCAGCTCGTAGACGCTGCAATGCTTCTCACTGTCCCACTGGCCCCTGACGTTCTGCTTCCCGGTCGCGACGACCTCGAATCCCTCGGCCATCTTCGTGGTCAGCTCGAAGTTCCTCGCGGCCCGCTCGGCCTCTCCGCTCGTCCTGAACATATCGCTCATGACAGCAGCTCCGTTTCCAGCCTCTTGAAGAACGCCTCCCAGTTGGGTGCCGCCGTGAGGGCCTCGGGGTCCAGCTTGAACTCGTCCAGCATCTTCCTGAGCCAGCAAGGGTCTGCGCCGAAGCACTTCGCGACCCGCTCCAGGTAGGCGTCTGACAGCCCGGCGAGGTCTCCCGCCATGACGCGGTCGAAGTCCTCGCGCCACTCCTCCGGCACGCCGAACACGTAGTAGCCGTACGTTCTGTCGAAGTCGTCGTCGTAGGTCTCGACGAACGTGGGCAGCTCGTAGAGCTTGCCCTCGCCGAAGTCCCAGTAACCATCCCCCTCGTCGTACATGAGGGCATGGTCCCCGTGCATCTCGTAGCAGCGGTTGTTGCCGCCGACCCTCGTGTACACCACGATCTTCCCGTCCTCCACGTAGCAGTCGCGGAAGCGCGGGAAGTAGCTCCTCGGGTCCTCCTCCGTGAGCATCGGCGCGACCAGGACGGTCGCGACGTTCATGCCGAACACGCTGTTGTACAGTCCGCTCATTCTCCCCTCCATCCAAGCTGGCCGCCGAATATGGCGCCCTCTATCTCGCTGCCGCACGACGGGCACCTCATGCCCTCGCAGGCTTTCCCGGCCGATTCCTCCCCGCATATCGAGCAGTAGAACCAGCCGACCTTCGACGACACGTTGATGCACGCCGTGTTCTGCCTGAACTTGCCGCAGGCGAAGTCGCTGTTGTACGTCAGGCGGCGGGCCTGCGCCTTGCAGCACAGGTCCCAGTCGCCGAAGCCTATGAAGTGCTCGCACTGGCCGCACGTCCTACCCATCGACGGCCCCCGATCCCGTGCTGCCGAAGCCGCCGTCCCCGCGGTCCGTCTCGGACAGCTCGTCGACTTCGACGCACTCGCACGTCTCGAAGGGGACCACGACCAGCTGGCACACCCTCTCGCCCGGCGCGATGCGCTTCACCGTCCCGGTGGTGTTGTGCAGCGGGGCCTTGATCTCGCCGCGATAGCCCGAATCAATGACTCCCACGCAGTTGCGCAGCGTCACGCCCTGCTTGCCAGCGAGGCCCGAGCGCGGGAACACGAGTCCGACGTAGCCGCTCGGTATCTCGACGGCGGTGCCCGTGCCGACCATGACCGAATCGAAAGGCGGTATCGTGACCGCCTTGCGGATGGTCAGGTCGAGGCCAGCGTCCCCGACTTTCGCGTGCTTCGGCAACGGTGCCCCGTCGGTCAGCTTCACCTTTAGTTGCATTTAGCCCTCCTTCTTCTTCGGCCTGAGCGTGTCCAGGATGTCCAGCTCGACGGCGCACTTGACCATCTCGTTGACGAACAGCAGCACCATTGCGCGCTCGTTGTAGTCGAGGCCCTGCGTCTCGCGGTTGATGCAGTCGATGATGTTCATCGCCGCCTCATTGACTTCGCTCATTCCGCCTCTCCTTCCCCGCGCAGCCCAACGTGTTCCTCAAGCGCATTCACGCGCTCGTTCAGCCTGTTGTTGGCCTCCATCAGCGCCCTCTGGGTTTCCAGCATGCTCTTCGTGCTCCACCGCTTATCCTGGAGCCATTCTTTAATCGATACGACCAGCGTGCCGATGCCGATGGCGGCCAGCCCGATTACGAGCAGCCCAGTGAACACCACGCCGAGCGCGGCGAACGTCTCCTGCGTCATTCCGCCTCTCCTTCCCCGCGCAGCCTCTCGGCGTGCGCATTCGCATCTCTTCCGCAGCATGGGCAGATTCCCGATTCCAGCATGCGCCACTGGTAGCGCATCCATCCATCGTCGGCCCGTCCGATAATCCAGCCGCGCTTGTCGCGTATGATGCCGTTCTCCTGCACTTCCACGCCGTCGAGCACGACGCACTTGCAGAAATCTCCGCTCATTCAGCATCGCCCCTCGTCAGCTCGCGCACCAGGACAACCAGCTCGTCATGCGTCAAATACGTCTCGATGCTGAGCGACTTGTACGCTTCGCCCAGGCTATCCGTGTAGTCGATATGCGTCTCGCGCCACTTGTCGATCGCGAACTCAGGCTCTTCGAGCGTCGTGATGATCCCGCTCATTCCGCATCACCCCTCAGCTCGTCCTTGTCGAAGTGCTTGTGATAATCCTTCACGACCTGCCCCAGCCACTCGTGCATCGCGTCGCGCCACGCTTGGCACGTATACTGCTTTCGATGCCATATCGACTGGCAGATGGTCAGGATTTGCTGCTCCCACATCGCCTTCCAAAGAAGCTCGGCCTGTTCGCCCTCGAGCTGGTGGTATAGCTGGTTGTACGCGCTCGGCCCTTGCAGGATTTCCAGAGCGGCCTTTTCCTCTTTGCTCGCCATCACGCATCACCCCTCAGCTTCGACTTGTACAGCTCGACGATGTTTCTGCACTCAGGCGGCTCGCTCTTCGTGACCGTGATTTCGCCGAGACCGTCCACGGTCACCGTGTATTCCTCCTTCAGCTCGGGCGGCAGGTCGTTGAAGTTCAGCTCCCGCCCGTTGACCATGATTCGCTCGCCCATTGCCTACTCCTGTTGCTTCGTCAGCTCGCCGTCGATGATGCCAACGACGTGCTCGCCGTTCAGCGTGCCTATAAAGCGGCCCGCTATTTCCTGCGAGATTTTGCCGATGCCGACGAGCTGCGAAAGCCTCGACTGAATTGCACCTGGCGACCTTCCCATCGTCGTTGCCATACTGAAAGCCGTCGCGTCTTCCATGCTCGCAAGCTCGACCAGAACCTCGTCCTCCTCTTGCGTCCACCTCTTGCCGCTACGTTCTGTTGTTGCGTTTATCGCCCTATTGGCGTTCTTCAACGCGCCTTTTTGAACATCGACGGCGAAGTTGTAGAGCGTGATTAGCCGTGGGACGTACTTGCGGAATATCCGAAGCTGTTCAGCTGGCTTGCAGCCGCCGCCCTTGTCAGCTGCTCCGCATGCCCTTGCGAGCTGGTAAAACATCTCGTCTTGTTCGGCTCCGATAATCACGTCATTCTCAATTAGCTTATCTTTGCGGAACACGATCGTCTCTCCGTTGTCCGTAGCGGCAAAAGTGCTGGAAATGCCATCATTGCTCATGCCGCGCGTTTTCTTCTTCGGTTTCGCCACCCTCATTGGTCGCTCCTTCCAATCGACACCTCGACGCCAGACATATTCACGATGTACCCACTCATTCCGCATCACCTCTCAGCCGTTCGATTTCGCGCTTCAGCATGATGTTCTCGATGCGCAAATCACCGTTCTCCTTAGCAAGCTCGATACCCGCCTCTTCGGCTGCTTTCAGCCGCACGCGCAATTCGTCCCATCTGAGCAGTTTGTCAAACAGCTTCATCACGCATCACCTCTCAGCTCGTCTTTCGCAACGTCGATAGCCATGTGGATTGCAGCGGCCACGATTGCAAGGCAGCTCCCGCAGAGCATGTGCTCCCGCCTGGCGGCGGCGCCCACGCGCTTCTCCGTGATCGTCCACATCTCGCCGTGATGCAGGACAACTCCGCAACGGTCGCATGTGTATGTGACTCCCATCACGCATCGCCCCCTAGCCACTCGAGCAGCGCGTCGTAATTAGTCGTGTAACCTATGAGCGGGTCAATCTTGCATCCGCTGCACGCGCTCTCGTCACATTCGTCGCAAATATTCATCAGTGTCTGCGCCGCCCTCTCGGGCGTGCCGAACAGCGCCGTGTAGCGCGATTCGCCGCCCACGCCTTGCAACTCTTGCAACGTATTCCTCAAGCTCTCGATGGTGTCAGCGGCTTCGCGCATCATGCGGCTTATCTCGCCGCTCTGATAGCCTTCGAACTTTTCCGCCGCTTCGCGCAACTCGTCGCTTTTAGCCGATAACGTGCTCATCGCTTCACCGCCTCGTACGTCATCTCGAATATGTCGGGCTTGCAGGGATAGAACTCTCCGTGAACGCCCTTGATGATGTAATCGCCCACCGATGCGCGGTGGTCACCTTCGAGCGTGTGAATCGTCATGGCGACGACTGGCGCAGCCTTCCCGACCTTGTATGCTGCATCGAGGATTTCGTATTCGAGCGAATCGCCTACAAACGCTTTGATTTCATCTAGGTTCGTTCCGTTCCATTGAATTGCCTCGATTACGACTGGCTTCTTTCGCCATTCATTAACACTCATCGCTTCACCGCCTAATCCACAATCACGGCATCTGCGAAATCGAGCACCTTCTTGACCTGTTTCTCCAGGCTCCCTGGCTCGAACTCGTCGATTTTCCGTCCGTCTGGCTTCTCGCCCTGGACTATGGCGCGCAGGATGCCGACGTTGTTCTCGGTCGCGTCCACGCGCTGAGCGTCGATGATGCTGCCGTCGCCCTCGTCGTGCCAGAAGATAATGGCCTGGGGTTTCGGCAGCTCCTGCCCTCCTCTGTTGGTGGTGGCTATCACCGCCGTCATGTCCCCGCTGCGCTCAATCAGGCGGCACTCGTCGTTCACCGTGAACACCTGGAAAAAGAAGCCGTCCACTCCGTAGATTTCGCCTGGGCAATAGCAGTCCTCTTGCAAAAACCGCTCCATGTCTTCGTGTACTTCTCCGAATTTCATCGTTTCACCGCCTTCCCACATCGTGGGCAGTTGTGCAGGGGTTCGCAATCGAGCATACGCACCGTATGTCCGCACGAAAGCTCGTACTTGTAGGTGTCTTCCTCGTCGCCGCCACGGTCTTCCCACGTTTGGGCGACAACCTCACACGTCCCACTCCCCAGCGTCGCGGCGATTGCCTGCTCGGGCGTGAGCTGGTAGGCTGTGGTGCTTACTGAAAGCGTCCCGAAGTCAACATCTTCAACCACCAGCCAGTCCCCGTTAATCACGGTGACGTTCCACGCCATGCCCTGCGTCCATTCGACCCCGCGCTCGTCCAGCATGCGCCGCAACTCGTCTGTAGCCGTCATTCGTCCACCACCTCCCGAATCCGCGCGAGCTGTGAGCGCAGCCCGTCGCGTTCGGCTTTCAGCTCGTCCACTTGCTGTTGCAGGTCACGCTTCTCCATTTCGCGGCGCGTGATGATGATTTCCGCCCGGTCGAGGAACACGTCTTCCAGCTCGCGCTCGGTTATCGCCGCCTGGCGGTCGAGCAAGGAAACGAATTCATCGAAGAACGTGTCCACGTTGTCAGTATGTTCTTCGCGTGAACTGAAGCAGTATCCGCCGAACTCGTACAGGCGCGTTTTCAAGTCCTTTTCCAGCTTCTCGCGGCTGTCTTGCGCCATGCACGCGACGTTGGAGCCGCCGTCTTGGTCGCTAACGCCGCTTTCAGGCCCGAATCCGACGTTAGAGTCAATCAGCGCCTTGCGCTCGGCGGTCAGCTCGCGGATTCTCGCCTCCTGGCGGTTTATCTCGGCGCAGAGCGCGCCGTTCGTCTCCATCAGGGTTTCTATGCGCGCCCTCTGCGCCTCGACCCTCTCGTGAAGGTTGCCGTCCCCGAAGCTCATCAGTCTGTCACCTCCAGGTCGTCCCAGTCGCGCTCCCGCACCGGGACCCATCTCTTGCCGTCCACCTCGATGTGGTCTATCGCCCTGCCCCGCGTGGCAACGTGCAGCCAGCGGGTCGAGCCGTCCTCGTACACGATCCCAATCTCACAGGGCATGTCGTCCTCTGACACGTAGATGACGCGCCCGTTCGGCGCGTGCCACTCGGTGTTGCCCCACACAGCGCAGTCGCTCATGCGATCAGCTCCCTCATGTCGTAGACCTCCATGCCTGGGCGCAGCCCCTCGCGCAGAAGCGCCGCGTAGCCGCCCTCGGCGTGCTCCTTGCAGCTGTACGCGCGGCAAATCGCTGGGCGCACGTCGTAGACCATGCACATCCTGTATTCGTCCAGGAACGGGCACTCCAGGTCGTAGTCCCCGCGCTGCGGCGGTATGTCCAGCGACTTCGCCCTCAGCCTCAGCACGACGGCCTCGCCCATCGACAGCGGCAGGAAGCGCGAGCAGCACTGCCCGCAGCCCTCGTGGGTGCCCCGCTCCGTGTAGAAATCCGTTGGCTCGGCGTCCTTGCCGATCTCGCAGTGGAGCTCGTACGGCGTCATCTCCTGCCTCCCAACAGCCATGCGGCCAGCCAGAACGGGGGCATCACCAGCAGGATGACCAGGATGCCCAGCAGCTCCTCGATGTTCCTCAGCATCCCAGGGCCCTCCGCGCCTCGCGCAGCAGGCCGCTCTTGGTCTTCTCGCACGCGATGTGCACCTCGCGGATCATCTCGATTCGCGAGTCCTTCTCGCGCAGGCTTCGCTCGTAGGCGTAGCCTAGGGCGGCGTCGAGCGAGTTGAACCAGTTCGTCGTGTACCACTCCCCCGCCGTCTTGCCCTTCTCGCGCAGCTGCTGCACCTCCCAGGCGAGGTCGCCGCCCTCGATGCGCCAGCCCTTCCAATCTGGCAATTGGATAATCATCGGAAATTTCCTTCCTGCGGCTGCGTGAGCCTTGTACAGACCCCGCTCCGCGTTTTCACGTGTTCGTGTTCATCTAGCCGCCTTGCGCGGCTCTCCACGGCTCTGCTACCACTGAACGTAGTAGTCCGTGACCCCGGCGTCGCATCCGCTGTCCATGACCACGCACTCGCCCTTTGAGCCTTGGAACGTGGTGCCTATCGGCATGTCGGACGCGGCTACCACGTACTGCCCGCTATCGGTGCGGTAGAAGCCCTCGGAATCGACGGTCCACTCCGACGTGCGATGGTGGTAGAGCACGTTGCTGCTGTAGTACGTCTCGGTCCGCCCGTCGTGGTAGTTGACCCCGCCGCTCCTGGTCAGCCCGTCGCCCGGCATGTCGTACGCCTGGGCCGCCGGCGCGTAGTAGGGCTCGGGGGAGTATGCCGAAGGCTCCCATGATGGCTCCGGATCGGCCATCGCCGCCATGGCGGACAACCCGTCCTCGACCGCCACCAGGACGGGCGCCTTGGCGATCGCGGCCACCTTCGCGGCCCTCATGCGCTCCATCGCCTCGGTGTTGACCCTGTCGCTCGGGGCGGCGCGCCACGTCCACTCGACCTCTACGTCGTCGGCCTCGGCCCTGGGCGTGGACGCCGCGATCCACAGGCCGCAGACGAGTCCCGCCAGGAGGGCCAGGGCGATGACGAGCCATCTCGCGTCCCTCATCGCTTCCCCTTCCTCTTGCCCTTCACGGCGCACGCCGCGCAGCAGTAGCGCCGCCTCGCGTCCCTCGTGCGGAACTCCGCCCCGCACGTCGCGCACTCGACCACGAGCTGGCCGTTGTCGGCCCTCATGGTCGGCGCGAGCGCCCGCAGCCCGTCGTACGGGTCGCCGGGCTCGGGGTCCACGAACTCGGCGAGCTCGTTCATCAGCAACGTCATTCCCCGAACCTCCTCTGCACGTTCGACACGCCGAGCAGCCAGTCGCAGCTCACGTCGAGCGTCCTAGCGACGTTGACCACGTTGACGGCATACGGCCCTCGCTGGCCGTTCTTCCAGTAGTTCAGCGTCCCAGGCGCAAGGCCAGTCATGTTGCAGAACTGCTGGTCGGTCATCCCCAGCTGGTCGAGGCGCTCCAGAATCCTCGCTCCGAACCTCATCCGTCTATCACCGCCTTGTCGACCTTCACGAAGCGCCGGTACAGCAGGTCCGCGTCGTGCTTCAGCGGCCTGACTCCGTGCTCGGCGCACGTGCCGATGTACTCGATCGCGTCCATGGCGATCCTCCTGTACGCCTTCCTCTTCTCGTCGTGGGTCATCGTCTCCCTCATCGGTCTCCTCCATATAAAAGAGGTGGGGCCTGAAGCCCCACCTCGTCGTAATGCAGCTCGTCGTACGCCTGTATCCTGCGGCCAAGCAGCTCGATCACAAGCGTGGTCATCGAGTTGCCCATGGCCTTGTAACGCGGCGTGTCGGGAGTCTCCTTGCTCCACTTCTCGACCTTCTTGCGAAGGGCCTTGCGTTCCTTGCCGTCAGGCTCGTACTTGAGCGCGGAGGCCACCGTGTCAGTCACGGCATCAACATCGCACCCCGCAAGGTCCGTCCACCCATCCGGGAACGCCTGCAGACGCTCGAACTCGACGGGCATCAGCCTGCGGACCACATGCCTATCGCCGTCTGGCTGGAACATCGTCTGATCCTGCCCAGTTGCCAACGTGTAGCTCACGTCCTCTCCTATCATCGAACCGACCCCCCCCCGCTTGGTATCGGAGCCGGTGTGTCTCAGCTTCAACATGTACGTTTTTGGCATATCACCTTGCCCTCGTTCACGTATTCGTTTCCGACGCCCTTGTAGTCCCTCGCGCACAGCGCGCCGACTACCATATCGCCGTTGCTATTCAGGGCGACCCCCCCCCCGACCTTCAGGCTACCGGCGAGGTCTTCGTCTATTGCGGCCTTGCCGTTGTCGTCGGCTATGCAGATGATTGATCCGCCTTGTCCCTTGCCGAAGTCTGGGTTTGCCGCGAGTGCCCCTACCGTCTGGCCGTCGCCCCCAAAGAAGCGAACCTCGCTCCTGTTGTTCTGGGCGAACGCGACAGCGTTGCAGTTCGTGCCGTCCAGCGTGTAACACATGCCGTCCTCGTTGACGTTCGAGCCGTTGGCGTTAGTGTTCGCCGTGGTCATGACGATGGGTTGTATGTTCATGCCCTGGCCCGTGCCGCTAGGTAACGTTGGGCTCGCATCGTCGGTGCCGTAGATGCGCTTAGATTGCACGTCCCATGGGGTCAGCACGGATTGCTGCTGCTGTCCCGACGTCGTGCCGCTGTACAGGGTCGGAAATACGCCGTCGGCCGACGTGACCCTCTTGCTCTCGTTGTCCCAAGGCGTCAGGCATCCCGCGAGATGACCCATTCCAGCGCGGCCCTCAGAATCTCGGGCAAGGGCTTCCCGCGCTTCTCGGCCCTTCGGATGATCCCCGAGCATGCTTTGGCGCTCAAAGAGTATGTCTGCGGCGCTCGGGCCTCCAAGACTTCCGACAACGAAGACGCGCCTGCGGCGTTGCGGTACCGGCCCTGCGAATCCACCACTTTCCCGACGAAATACTCGGGCAAATTGCGAGTCCAGCGTTCGCCACACCACGAAATACCCGCAGTCTTCCAGCTCGTCGAGTAGGCATCCGAAGTCTCGCCCCTTGTTGCTCGAAAGGCATCCCGGGACGTTCTCCCAGACGATGTATCGCGGCGAACCCCCCCCGGATGCTCGCACGAGGTCGCGAACAGCTCGAATGTACTCGTACATGAGTCGGGATTCTCCTTCGAGACCCGCTCTACCCCCTGCAATGGAGAAAGACTGGCAAGGGCTTCCTCCGATAAGAACGTCAACTGCTCCATGTCGCTCATGGAACTCCTTCCAGTCGATTTTGCACACGTCGCCCAGGTTCGGCACGTTCGGGAACCTGTGGGCCAGCACCGCGCTCGGGAACTCGTCCACCTCGCAGAACGCCACGGGCTCCCATCCGAGCGGCATCCACGCCACCGACGCCGCCTCCACGCCGCTGAACAGGCTCAGGTACCTCATAGCCTGCACTCCTGCCCGAGGAACACCCAGCCGGCGCCGTCCGGGCACCATCCTATGGGCGGGTCGGCCTGCTTGTCGTCGGGCGGTATGTTGCATGCGCCGCAATCCCCGCAGGTTATGGACTCAAACTCGTCGTAGAACCTCTCCTTGTAGTCTTCCATTTCCCTCCTCACAGCTGCCTCCCGAAGGGCAGCTTCCAGATGTTTCCCCGCTCCTTCAGGCAGCGCCAGCCGATCGCCGCCGCCTCGGCCTCGGGTATGGACTTTCTCGTGGTCGCCTTCCTGTAGGCCAGGAAGGCGTCGATGTTGACCAGGACGCACTCGTTCTTGAGGCGCGTGTCGCCCAGGTAGAAGTTGATGGCCAGGTAGCCCTTGAAGCCGGGCCCCATGTCCTCGAACCGCTTCAGCTCGGCGAGCTGCTCGTCGCGGACGTCCTTGAATGGGAACGAAGCCTGCTTGGTGGCCTTGCACTCGACCAGGTACCGCCTCCCCGACACGTCGAGGTAGATGAAGTCGCCCGGGTTGGCCTGGTTCATCTTCGCGTTGCCGTATGCCCCTCCGTACCCGGCCGAGTTGTCGCGGAACCTCGCGTTCCATCCCGGCAGGAGGTCGAGCGACTCCCGGAACTTCCTCTCGAACCGCTTGCCCGGCGTCATTCGAACTCCCTCCACTTCACGTCCGACAGCCCTCTGACCCGCTTGACCATGCCTCCCCGCTCGAACTCGTAGTGCCCCAGCTCGAAGAGGCGATGCGAGTGGGGCGCGAAGTCGTGCGAGAGCCAGTGGCCGTTCCACCACTTCTCGGCGATCTCGTCGGACTCCCACACCCACCGGATGCGCAGGAGGCCGTTGTGCCGGTCCCCGTGGCACCCCTCCGTCCCCGAGCCGCACAGCCCGATGAGCGCGGGTTTCAGGGGGAACGCCCCCATTTTTGTCATGAGGTGGAAGTACGGGTTCTTGCCCGATCCCTTCGATTTCGGCGGCTCGTGGTGCACCGACCACGACGGCGCCTGCGTCCTCCCGCAGACGGCGCAGATTCGCTCGCCCTCCCACCTCGTCTTGAGCCGTATGTCGTCGGCCCTCCTGTAGACCGCGTTGATGTGCGGCATGCCGTAGAGCGACGCGACATCGTAGCTGAGGCCGCGCAGCTGCTTCATCTCGGGCACGAAGCTCATGGGGCCGCCTTCCTCGCTGGGAGGTACTCCGGCTCCTTGACCTCTCCGCACATGCCGCAGCGCCACTTGAGGCTCGACGCGTCGAACGTCAGGCGCTTGGAGCACAGGGGGCAGCACGGCACCTTCGTGTCGTCGGTCGACGCGGCCTTTGCCGCAGCCGCGTCGACCGACGGCGCAGGAAGGGTAAAGAAACCTTCAGGGTTTTCTTTACCCTTCCCTTCATTCTTTTCTTTTCTTTGGTTTTCCGACCCCCTTTTCCCAGAGGGTTTTCCAGGGGGGTTTTCCAGGTGGGTTTTAGGGGGTGTTTCTGATGGGTTTTCGGGAGGGTTTTTGTTACCCCTTCCGTTACCCCCTTTTGCACCGTCCTGCTGCCCCTTGAGGGACTTGTCTATGAGCGGCTTTATGGTCGCCCAGACGGCCTCCGCTATGCCATCGAAGTCAGGCTCCTCGCCCTCGAATGCGTAGCGCATCACAGCCCCGTAGAAGGCGTCCTGCTCCGGCTCCGAAAGCAAGGACACACCCGCATGGTAGTTGTCGAAAATGGTCACCTTCATCGGTGTGCCTTAGAACGGGATGTCGTCGTCGTAGACCTCGGCCTCGACGTACTCGGGCTCGGAATCGCCTTGACGTGACGCTCCCCTGGAGCTCATGAACTCCAGCTCGTCGACGAGGACCTCCAGCTTCGACCTCTTCTGCCCGTCGCGCTCCCAGGCGGAGTAGCGCAGCTTGCCCTCTATCGCGACCTTCGACCCCTTCGACAGGTAGTCGGACAGCCTCTCGGCGCGCGTCCCGAACATCGTGCAGTCGACGAAGTTGGCGTGGTCCTCCCACTCGCCCGTCTGCGAATTCTTCCTACGGTCGTTTACCGCCATGCCGAACGACATGATCGCCATTCCCGACTGCGTCCTGCGAATCTCCGGGTCGCGCGTAAGGTTGCCCGACAGGACGACGCGGTTGATGTTACTCGCCATAGAGCGCCTCCTCAGCCTGCTTCAGAACGTCGTATGCGTCCGCCTTTTCGAGCCTCCTGCCGAGCGCAATGAATCCCTCGTGACCGAGCGCCTCGGCCACCTTCATCGTCGCCACTAACGACATGTAGGCCCGCCCGATCCCGAGCACGCTCCCTGCGATGGCGTTGACCCCGAGCTCTTCGGACTTCGCCCTCACCGCATCGAGCGCGGCCAGGGCGATTTGGGTTTGCTGCTCAATGTTCGGATTCCGGCCCCCCATTACTCCTCCTCCCCCTCGAATATCGAACCGAGGAAGCTGCTGAGCGCGTCTGCCCTCATCGCCGCCCTCGCCTCCTCGTTGAAGGTGTCGCTCATCATTAGCTTCACCGACTCGAGGATTCCGATGGCGTCGATTTCGGTAAGCCCCCTGTCCATGTAGTCGAACACCTTCTCGACGATCTCCTTCGAGCATTCGACCTGCAGCTCCCCGTGGAGGGCCCGCATCTTCTTGTAGGTCTTCTCCTTCATCTCAATTCCCTTCCGGCTCCACGAAGCGGAGCCTCGCTATCTCCTCGGGCGTCATGAAGTCGACGCCCTGCAGCTCGCACTCGAAGCGCAGCCCGTCGATGAGCGCGGAGAACTCCGAGCTGTCCATCTGCGAGCTGCGCTTGTACGCTTTCACCTGCTTGTACGGCACGCCCTTGATGGCCCCCGCATCGAACTCGTCGAAGTACCTGAAGTATTCGGAGGGCTCGATGTCGGCCCTGAGCAGGAACACGTCGCAGACCCCGTAGTCGCGGAGCATCTGCCTGTGCACCTCGGTGTCGGAGACCCCGAGCTTCCTGGCCAGCTTGTTGACCATCGCCCAGTAGTAGCCGTTCTGCGTGAGGCTCCTCCTGGGGCGCACCTCCTTGACCTCGAAGACCTTCTCGGGGTCCTGCTCCATGAGCCAGACCACGAGTTCCCTGGGCGTGCCCTGCCTAGCCATCGTAGGGGCTCTCGGCGAGCGTCCTCATGTCCTTGACCAGCTGCTCGATGTGCCTCTCGACGGCCTTTATCTCGGTGTCGGAGAACTCGTTGAGCGGCTTGCCGAACTTGGCGTCCATCCACTCGACGATGCCCTGCTCCTTGATGCCCATCGATATTGCCTCCTCCTTGAGCGCCGCGACCTTCGCCCAACGGCCTCCTGGCGGCTTCTGGGGGGCCGTTTCGGGCTTCCCCTTGTCCTCGGTAGGCACGCCGTACACAACGGCGTTCTTGCGGCTCTGGTTGCAGATGACGAGGTTCACGATCTCGCCGTCCTCGACCGACATCTCGGCGACGTTGAACTTGTCGAAGCACTGGAACCTGCCCGACCTCTCGTTCTTCCTGACGTTGCACTTCTCGGATGGCACCCAGACGAACGGGGCCGTGTACAGCTCCCTGCCGATGCCCCACTTGAAGCACGCCCTCTTGAAGGCGTCGGACGCCTCGCCCTTCTGCGCCTCCATGTTCGACGGGGTGCCCGTGTCCTGCTTGTAGACCCAGTCGTTGTACGAACCCTCGGGGCTGCACCTGACGCCGACGGTACAGAACAGCTTGCCGTCGATGCTCTCGTAGGAGCAGTCCCAGTTCTCTGGGCCCACGGCCTCGTCGAGCAGCGCCATGTCCACGCGGGCGTCCTTGTACAGCAGGAGCGAGCAGCCCTTCTCCGAGCAAGTTCCGACCCTGACCTCGACCTCCTCGGCCTTGAGCGGCCTGAAGCTAATCGCCATCTGCGCCCCCTTCCAGCATCAGCGCCTCGCCCACGAGCGACCCGACCACCTGGCGGGATACCTCGGGGAGGCCCCGCATCCTGTCGATTATCTCGGGCACGAAACGCTTGTTCCTGATTGCGAACTTCGCGGTGACGGGCTTGCCCTCGGTCATGCCCTCGATGATGTCGAGGCCGTCGGGCTTCTCGCCGGTGTGCTCGAGCCACCAGATGCAGAACCGCTCCAGGTTGTCAGACGCGAAGCCGTCGGTCTCGGGTCTGTTGGCGTCCATCCAGTCGATGGCCTTCTGCGGGTCGGTGAGCTGGTAGCGCGTGAAGCTCTCGGGCTCTTCCGCGTCCACCAGGTCGATGCCCGCCACCTTGAGGCCGAACAGCTTGGAGCGCATCGGCGTGCCTTCCTTGACCGCCTGCGCCTTGAGCCTGTCTGCCCTCTCCTTGTGCCTGGCCGTCATCTCCTTGAGGATCGCCTCCTCGCCGACCAGCACGTCGAACTCAGTTACATCCATGCGTCCTCCTTCTGGTCGAGAACCGACCTTGTACTGCGTCTCTTTTTCTTTGGGATGTTCCCGTCTAAGCGTTTGACTTCCGACTCTTTATATCCGGCTTCAACTGCGGTTTTGATACTTGGGAATTCGACCTTCACCCCGTTTTTGTCGATGAACCTAACAGGGTGTGAGTTCCCGGGATTTATCGGGATTCGACGAATGTTCTCAGAGCAAGTTACCCATTCGAGGTTTTCTGCCCTATCGTCGCCCCTGTCCCTGTTTATATGATCCACTTGATGCCGTTCCGATGGGGGTGGGCCGTTGAAGGCTTCGCATACAATTCGATGCACTAGCGTCTGTTTTTTTGTATTGCCGTCGCATAGGGTCACTTGACGGTAGCCGCATCCCACATTGCGCAAAGAGAGTATTCTCCCTTTCTGCGGACCGCCGTTGGGGTTGTACCTCGGTAGGCTTCTAACCCTTCCGAGGTTGCTAACCTCATAAAGGAGTTCATACCCGACAACTGGCTTCCATACCTCATCGCTCATAAATCAATCACCGAGCTTCGCATGCTGATATACGGAGCAATCTCTGGATGCTCTTTGACCAGTCGGCGAGCGAAAGCCGCACGATGAGAGTTATTCAGCTTGAATCCCGTGCGCCCCTCGACGTTGCGCATCTTCCATCGCACGACCTCGCATAGCGCGCCGATGCCGAAGCGCCTGCCGTTCCGCGCGGAGACGAGCGCCTGGTCGGTCATGTAGTCCCACGCTTCGGGGTTGTCGGCGATCCAGGCGTCGGCCTCCTCGCGGTAGCGGTCGCCCTTCGCCTGGTCGGCGAGCAGTGACTCCTCGAACTCAGTCATCATCGGAACCACCGGGCTTGACCACATTCCACAAGATTCCCTCGCGGTCGCGTGCCGTAACCGTGTAGCCTTCGGGGTCCTCGTCCGACCAGTAGACCTTGGCTGATTCGACCTTAGCCTTCTCGCACGCCTCGGCCCAGAGCCGCGCGACTTCTAGTAACTCGTGCGTCACCATCCGAACACCACCGCCCCGGCCGTAATGAAGAGGAACATGGCCACGAGGGCGATTCCCGCCCAATCGCAGCCGCGCTGCCACTCTTCCTCGTGTAGAATGTTGTCGTCTCCCGTGAGACGTACTTTGACGCCGCCGTAGTTGCCGCTACGCGGCGTCGCTCTTCTCCGAGACATCTCTACCTCCCCTCAGCTGCCTCGCCACTCCCTCGAGCGCGCGGATCAGCTCTCGTACGCTTATGTCCCTCGGCGCGTGGACGACGGCCCTCGCCGTCGCGTACGTGCCCTTGTGGATAACGGTCTCGGCCATCGAGACCCCCTCTCTCCATCGGCCCCTGCGGGAACGTGCGGCTTGGTCGTTGAGGCAAACCGAGAATCATCAAGGAGTCGTTCATGAGGAGGCGGTTTCCGCACGCCCCCGAAGGAGCCGATGAGCTTTTCTCCCCGCCCTGGCCACTACTTGCTTGCCGCTCGCTCCTTGCGATAGGTTGTCTCTCCCCGAGGAGGTCATTCGCGTTGGGCGTACTTGGTGGGCGCGGGTGATTCATGTGCCAAGGTGCCGGCCCTGACAGCCGAATGGAGGCATGCGTTTCGCATGAGCTGGGAAGGAGCTGTCATGGAAGCAGACGAACGAGTCGCTCTCGTCACAAGGAGGTGTTTGTTGGGCTTGCCCCGAACCGCATGCCTCTATTCGACTGTCAAGGTTTCGCCCTGCTTTATCGTCCCTGGGCGCGGACGTTCCCTTGATATACGGTTGGATCGAGCATGAATTTAGTTTTGCTAAATTATCCAGGCAAAAAAATATCGCACACCGCATCCTTCAAGATGCCTTGCGCGATTTCGTTCATGCTTGAGTACATACCAACGATTTCTTCAAGCCGGAATTGTGTAGGCGCTTCTTCATGTGCAGCATAAGTGCTGGTAGACTTTAGACCTGCTGCTTCGGTGATTTGCGCGTAAGTCATACCAGAAGCACGTCGAGCTGCTGCAAACTTCTTGCTGTCGAGAATCATTTTTCACCTCCTTCGGACGTGAAATTACAATAGCACACGATTTAGCAAAACTAAATAAGAAATTGAGAATTTCTATCGATTTGCCGCTAAAATAGAGCAATAAATTGAGTATTCGTAAAGGCGGATGTCATGGGAATACCAGAGAATATCGATGCTCTACTCGTGAAATACGACATAACGCAGGATCATCTTGCCCGTATCGCTAAAGTTACTCCTGGCGCTGTTACCGGCTGGCGAAAAGGCTCACACCCGCGCGAGGAGGCCATAAGCAATATCTGCAGACACTTCAACCTGACTCGTGATGACATTGTTTCAGATGGCAGGGGTTTAGCTGCAAAAGAGCACGGCAAGGTCGGCAGGGGTTTCGTGCCGGTTCCCCTCTACGGCCATGTAGCCGCAGGCAAGCCCATCGAGATGCTCCCCGTCGAGGAGATTAAGGAGGCGCCTGCCCGATACGTCGACGATGACCATGACGCATACCTCGTGAGGGTCGTGGGAGATTCCATGAACCACCACATCCAGGACGGGGACTTCGCCCTCGTGTCGCCGAAGTACACCGAGCCGAACGAGCGTGACATGTTCCTTGTGGCGGTGAACGGCAACGACGCCACGATCAAGCACGTGCACATGCTCGCGAACGGCATAGAGCTGGTGCCCGACAGCTACGACCCGACCTACAGGCCGCAGGTGTACGACTTCGGGGAGGACGATACGCCCAAGGTCAGGATTCTCGGCAAGGTCGTGTGGTGGTGCAAGGAG
>OCTW013385504.1_pt1 | contig 58816 bp, 49 predicted proteins | sample 1539671 | NCBI WGS metagenome assembly OCTW01 (sample SAMN02144230, study PRJEB22623) | gut metagenome | biome: sheep rumen | host: Ovis aries | place: New Zealand | reverse complement strand
ACAACTATACAGCTAATTTTAAAAAGTTTGAAAATGATTATGAGAACAGATACGTTCTTCATTATGAAGGATTTGAACGCATGATGCAGGAAAATAAAGCTATGGAAGAGGAAGCCAGAAAGAGCCGTTCTCTCTTCCGCCGCTTGTTCTCCTCCCGTCGTCATGTTAAAGTGGTATCCGGACAGGCGGTCGGCGCGTAAATCCAAACCATGTACGGTGATCCGCCTGTAAAGGAGGACAGCCCATGCCACACATTTATTATACCTGTTATACACCCGTTTCCGCCTCTATTGCCGACATCAGTCAGCAGGAGCATCTGCTCGGACGGCAGTTGCTCCTCCGGGGGCTGAACGATCTTCTTTCCTCTCTTTCATCCGATTCGCAGGTCTATCCATCTGCCCCTGCAGCGTTTCCAACAATTGCTCTGGCTTCCACCGGCAAACCATATCTGCCTGATTTTCCGAATGTGCATTTTAATATAACACATTGTGACGGACTCGTCGCATGCGCCTTTGACAATCATGAAATCGGCCTGGACGCGGAACCTCCCGGGTATTTTCCAGAAATACTGATTGACCGCGCTCTTACGGACAGAGAAAAGCATTGCCTGAGAATGGCCGATTCAGAAGAATGTCTTCGACAGGAATACTTTTACCGTTTCTGGACCCTGAAGGAGGCTTATGTCAAAAAGTCCGGCATTGGTGTCGATACCGACCTTACAGCCTTCTCCTTCTCTCCGGAAGCTATCGCAAAAGTTTCCACACTCTCCCGGGAGACACCAGAAACTATCTTCCGTATTCCCTGCTCAGATCCGTCTGTGCTCTGCTATCAGACCTGCCTTCCACAGGGGCAGATCCTATCCTGCTGTGCCGACAGGACTTCCGAAGAATTCATTCTGCAATCTGTACAGACATGAGACAGCTCATTCCGCGGTGCTGTACGGTAAAAGCTTCCGTGATTTTCCCTCCCGGAACAGGCAGCCGTCCGCCGTGCGTACAATGCGTACAAAGGATACAGCCGCCGTGCATTCATCATGCATGGCGGCTGTATCCTTTTCACACCGACTATTATTTCTCACTCATCCAGTTCAAAGAATAATGTCGTATATCTGCCCATATCATAGAAGACCGGTCGCACACGCACCGGGAGCTTGTTTTCAATCTCGCGCGCTTTCTTTTTATTGATACCGAGAACTACCGCATTGATGGACGGTCCCTCATCTAGCTGCACTTCTCCGCACACATATTTCAGTCCACGGTCTTCCAACTCCAGTCTTGCGTTCAGAACACCGGTAAATACAAAGCTTTTCAGAACGCCTTTACCGGTCAGTGTAGTCCACTCCGTCTCATGATATCCACATGTGTTGCAGGCAAGATGCGGTGGGAACTCGATGGCTCCGCACTCCTTGCATTTTCTGGCATAGATCACACCGTCCTTCAAACCATTCCAGAATTTTTCTACGATATGCTCCGGATTCCAGAATTCCTCTGTCTTCATTCTTTCGTTGCTCATCTTAACTCTCCTTGTCCTTTCTCACTTAAAAATCAGATTCCAGGATGATTGCGCGCACATTCTGTGCTCCGCCGAATCCACGTAAGAAGGTACGTTTCGGAAGTTTCTTTACCTGCCGTTCTCCAGCCTCTCCGCGCATCTGCGTCACTGCCTCAAAGATATCCGCCATGCCGGAAGCCCCAAAAGCATGTCCGTAAGAGGTTCTGCCACCGTTCGTATTCATCGGCTTGTCTCCATCATAGGCAATTCTTCCGTCCAGAACATATTTCCATCCCTCGCCCTTCGGAAGATATCCGATCTCCTCTGCCGCAAGGAAGGCAGAAGATCCGATAAAGTCGTTGACGTAGAGCAGGTCGATATCATCCGCCGTCAGCCCGGTCAGCTCGAATACCTGTCTGGCAGCCTCGGCAGTCGCCTTTTTCTCCAGATGTGGAACGATTGCGTCCAGTACGGAAGCACCGACTCCCAGAACTTTTACCGGTTTATCCGTGAACTCCCTTGCCATTTCTGTCGGAACAACAATGCATGCCGCTGCTCCGTCTGCCACACAGGAATCACTCGAGGTCCGCAGATACTGTGTCATCTTCGGATTGTTTGAGGATCTCATGTACTCCCAGACATCATCGTAGCCAGCTTCCTTCGCCATCTCATCGAACGTCTTGCGTCGTATCGCGCGCGGGCAGAGCGCCGCCGCACGACGGAAATCATAGGCCTGATGCGCCAGAACATCGTCGATCGTTTCTTTGCTCAGATGATTTTCCTTTGCATAATAGTTGATCCAGTCATCATGATTCATTCCCGGGCCGCCGCCAAGGTATCTTCCGTAGGCACGATCAAAAATAGAGTCCAGATCCGGAAAAAGCACCTCAGACGTCAGAGGCACACGCATAAATGCGGGCGTATTCCCGTCCGGCATACCGGTACCCTGCTCACTGCAGCCGGACAGAACAATATCGTAAGCGCCGGATGCGACCGCAAAGACCGCCTCCTCCAGAGCAATATAGCCCGTACAGCATCCTTCTGAATGGGAGATAGAACCCTTTCCTCTCATACCGAACCAGTCCGCGACCTGCAGATTCGGGGTGATGCAGTGATTCAAAACATGCGGATTGGCAGAGCCGTGGAAAAAGTACTGCACATCCCTCGGTTCTACTCCGGCGTCCGCCATGGCATCCAGCGCTGCGTGGCCAAACAGTTCTCCATTGGTCAGTCCCTTGTAAGTCGGATTCTCCACGCCGTTGAAGAAAGGAGTTGCGCCGATACCGACGATAGAGACGCTTCTCATATTTTTGTTCAGCTTTACGTTAGTCAGCATAGATCTCTTCTCCTTACATTTCATCCATAACGTAATCAACCAGATCTCCAATTGTCTTGAAGTTTCCGAATCTTGCCACCGGAATCATGACGTCGAAATCATTCTCAATCGATGCTGCCATTGCTACTCTCTGAGAAGATTTAACGCCAAGCTCAGCGGCGATATCGGTGTCCTCTTTAATTTTCGAGGCATCCTTTCCAAAAGCCATTGCCGCGAACTCAATCATTTTTGCCAGAACTTCTTCTCTTGTCATAATATTCTCTCCTTCTTGTTTCTTCTCTAGTACTACTATTAATAATTCATTATTACTTTTTCAGTTTTTATATGACAGCGATTGTATCTGCGCAAATCACAGGTCACGTCTGAATCAGTTCGTTTCTCTAATGTGGCAGCGATTATATCTGCGCAGACCAAAAACCGCCTCTGAACATCAACGTGGAAGTTGTTGCATTCGTTTTCGTGACTCTGTTTCATTCAGCGTCTTTCAGGTGTTCATCCGTGCTTCAGACTGCCTGATCCGCCGCGATCAGAGCCTTCATCGCTGCCTCTGCTTCCTTCGGCATCGGCTCATACTTGCCAAGCAGCTTCGCATAGAAGGTAGTAACTGCCATCTCTTCTGTGTAGGTTGCAGCTGCCAGTGCCGCCTTCATATCCCTGCCGCAGGAAAACATTCCATGATTCTTGATGAGAACCGATCTTCCGTCACTGCCGATTGCCTCTGCAACCTTTGCAGCAACATCATTGGAGCCGGGCATGGTGAACGGCACGATGCGGACCGGGGTGAACTCACACTGCGGAGGGGTGATCGGACGAAGCTCATTGTCCTCTCCCATCGCCATAATGGTAGCAAACATTGCATGCGTATGAACAGTCGCCTTGATATCCGGTCTTGCGCGAAGAACGGCGGTGTGCATCGGTGTCTCTGAAGATGGCTTGTACGGACCATCCAGCCATTTACCGTTGAGGTCAACGATGGCAATATCTTCCGCTGTCATATGCGTGTAGGAAATACCGCTCGGCGTAATTGCGACAACATCGTCATCGTCATCGCGAAGAGCAATGTTCCCAGATGTTCCATGCACCAGTCCCTGTGCAACTGCCTGCTGAATTGCCTCAAGTACAATTTTACGGATTCTCTCGTATTTCATTTCGTTCCTCCAATATGCCAAAAAATAATTTTCAGGTTTATTTTTATTTATTTGCTGTGTCTTCAGAATACCAACTGCGTTCCTGAAAGAACATGACACATTTGGTTAAAGTGTTAAATTCGCTCACTTTCAAAAAAAGTGTTCTGTTTCCGGCATTTTTCTTTTTCTATGATAAAAACAGGCAAATCTATATGTGAAGGGAGATTTTTATGAATAAAGCAGATAACTATATCATCGGAATGGATATCGGAACGACGAATACAAAGGCGATCCTTATGAGCCAGCACGGCGACATCATCGCTTCCGCATCCAGAAAAAACCACCTGATTGTCCCGGGGCCCAATATGGCAGAGGAAAACGCGGACGAATGGTGGCTGAATGCCCGTGATGTCTTTCGTGAGATATCCGCAAAGGCAGGCCGGGACGTGATCGATCATGTCCGTGCCATCTCAATCAGTTCCCAGACTGTGACCATGCTCCCGGTAGATCAGAGCGGCCGTCCGCTGCGGAACGCCCTGATCTGGATGGATGTCCGATCCTCTGAGGAAATGCATGAAATATCCGACAAAGTAACGCATACGCGTTTCACGGAGATTACCGGAGGACAGCCGGATGCCGGATTTCTGCCGAACAAGATCCTCTGGTTCCGCAGAAATGAGCCCCAGCTCTTTGCACGAACCTATAAAATTCTGCAGTGCAGCTCTTATATTAATCTAAAGCTGACCGGAGTGTACTCCATGGACATCGACCAGGCAAATCGAAGTCAGTGCATGGAAGTTCATACCCTGAACTGGTCCAAAGAAATCGGAGACGCCGTGGGTGTGGACTTTAATGAACTTCTGCCAAAGCCCTCCCTTACGACCGAAATCATCGGACAGGTCACGCGCTGCGCAGCTGAAGAAACCGGCCTTACGGAAGGAATTCCGGTTGTCGCAGGCTGCAGCGATGCCGCCGCTTCAGTCTTTGCCACCGGTCTGTGCAGACAGGGTGACGCTGCGGAATCGTCCGGCACTTCCTCTCTGGTTTTTGTTGCCAGTCCGGTGCGCGGAGACCTGTCCCTTCCGGTCACAACGAGGCCCTGTGCCATTCCGGGCGTTCCATACGTATTTGACGCTCCGATCAGCACATCCGGGGCTGCAGTCAAATGGTACCTGGATGCCATGGGACAGGAAGAAAAAGATTATGCAAAACAAGTGGGGATCGATCCTTATACCGCATTGAATGAGGTCGCCGAAGCAATTCCCGCCGGATCCAACGGTGTGCTGTTTTTTCCCTACCTCATGGGGGAACGGGCTCCTCTCTGGAACTCCCATGCAAAGGGCATGTTTATCGGAATGTCCCTGAGCACAGAGCATGCGGATTTCACCCGGGCAATGTTTGAAGGAACCGCATTTGCGCTCCGGCATGTCATGACTGAAATCAGCCACGCGGGCGGACACGCAAAGACACTCCGGATCACCGGAGGAGGTGCAAAAAGCCGCGAATGGTCCCGCATCAAGGCGTCCATGCTGCGCATGCCCGTCTATGTGCTGGATGATAAATCCGGCGATGTTCCTTTCGGCGATATTCTGATTGCCGGGCATGCAGTTGGCCTCTTTCCGGATATCCCGGCCGCAGTCGATGAGATTCTGAAGGTAAAGGAAGTCATTGAGCCCAATGAACAGTGGGCCGATATCTACGACCAGGTTTATCCATACTACATCAGCCTCTATAAGGATCTGGACGAGGATCTTCGCTGCTACAAAGACACGGTGAATGCACTCAACTTACATCGCTGAACTTTGAAATAGTTTCTGTTTACCTGGATTGTTCACCCGAACAAGAAATTTATGATGAATTGACTTTTTTCTGAACAAAGTGTGGGACTGACACGTTAAAGAGCGATGTGTCAGTCCCACTTTTGAATATCATCAAAATTTATTTTCGAGACAAAGTTAACCAGTACAATTCACTTTTAGGCTGCCGCACCATCTGATGCGCCAGCCTCTTTCTCTGCAATGATTCTTTACTTGTCCGATCTGCGTTACAGCAGCATAGCGGCGTTGTAAGCCTCACTCACCGCATGATAGATCATGCCGACATTCCTGCAGTCACCAATTACATAATTTTCATCTACAAGCGCGGTAAGCGAATCTACAAATTCATAGTCCGCGCGGAATCCCAGTGCACACACCACACTATCCGCGTTGATAATGAATTCTTTTCCGTCACGCTCAACCCGCACGCCTTCCGGAAGGATTTCCCTGACCGTTGTATTTACATAGCATGATGCCGCCTTCTCGATCTGCGGCATCAGTCCGCCGCGGTAGAAGCTGTTTACTTCGCCTGCAATTTTATCCTTCATTTCTACGATAGTTACGTCATGACCTTCATGATGGAAGGAGATCGCGGCTTCCCCACCTACCAGTCCTCCGCCCATGATCACGATGCGGTGTCCGAGCTGTTCCGGATGGAGCTCCGCCTGAATTGCCATCACCACATTCGGCAGGTCAATTCCTTTAATAAACCCCGGTTTCCACTCCTTTGCACCCACCGCAACGATCAGCGCGTCCGGATCAAAGTTCTTTACAAAATCAGGCGTAACCTCCGTATTTAACAGAACATGAACACCTGCTCTCTCCACCCGTTTTTCAAGAACGTGACAGAATTTCGCAATATCTTCTTTGAAATACGCCGCTCCTGCCGGGTGCAGGTTACCGCCGAGCCTGCCGCTTCTCTCGGCAAGTGTTACCTCGTGACCGCGTTCTGCCGCAACGATCGCAGCCTCCATTCCGCCGGGACCTCCACCGACGATCAGCACCTTTTTCTGTTTCTCCGGCGCCGGATGGCCATATTTTTCCTCCAGCTCATGTCCGGTAATCGGATTTACGGTACACTTTGTGGTTTCACTCTTTACGATTTCACCAAAGCATTCATAGCAGCGAAGGCAGGGCGTGATATCATCCGCCTGATCATGCATCGCTTTATAGGGAATGTATGGATCGGCGAGCAGCGCACGTCCGATTTCAACGATATCCGCCTGTCCGGAAGCAATGATATGCTCCATCTGAGCCGGATCATTCAAAGAACCCACACACGCAACCGGTGTTTTTACAAACTTTTTAATTCCTGCTGCCAGATAGACATTTACACCGCGCGGCCAGAAAGCGGATGGATGCGTGCGGCAGAACATCTCCGGATCTTCGTGATTTCCGCAGGAGACGTTGATCAGATCTACCTTATCATCCACCATCTTCGCCACTTCGATACATGTCTTTTGATCCAGGCCGTCTGCCATCATGTCGTCTCCGGACAGACGGATCTCAATCGGGAAACGAGGACCGACTGCTTTACGAATCGCATCCAGGCTCATGAGGAGAAATCTGGCCCGATTCTCCAGAGAGCCGCCGAATTCATCTGTTCTGCGGTTCATAACCGGCGACAGGAACTGTGAGAATAGCCATCCGTGTGCTGCGTGAACCTGCACCATATCAAAACCGCAGTCCTTAACCAGAGCAGCGCCCTTTCCATAGGATTCGATGATCTCATAGATCAGCTCGCGCGGCATCTCCTGCACCTCACCGGCCGGCGTTATTTCATGGCTCGGTCCGTATGCAATCTTTCCTTCCTTGTCCTCATCCCCGCCGACAGAGGCAAGGCCGGCATATTTCCCTCCGTGAGACAGCTGGATGTTCGCATAAGCCCCTGCGCGGTGAATTGCTTCCGCGCATTCCTTCAGCCCCTGACGGTTTCCGTAGGAATCCAGCTGCAGCTGCATATTGTGCTGTTTGCCGGTCAGAGAATGGACGATGGATTCGCCATACGTAACCACTGCCGCACCGCCCTTTGCCTTCCGCTCCAGATACGCCTGCATCGCATACGTCATATGCCCCTGAGTATCAATCATTCCGGGACTGGTCGGTGCTGCAATGATTCTGTTTTTCAGCTTGATATTTCCGATACGGATCGGAGAAAGCAGATTCGGATATCTGCATTTTCCCTCAAAACTCTGCGCACTCATCTTTTGTCCCTCACTTTCTTACCTTCCACAGATATTTTCCTTTTTCACCGGCAAGGTAGGCATCAATTTCCTCTGCCATCATCCGCCCGGACCATCCGTCTACATCTGTCGTCAGACCGGCCATATGCGGCGTACACAGAACGTTTCTCATCTTGAGAAGCGGATGATTGACCGGTACCGGCTCCTCCCAATATACATCTGTAGCTGCGCCTGCAATCTCTCCGTTCTGCAGCGCCTCCACAAAATCCTTCTGATCGATGACAGCTGCTCTTGCGGTATTCAGCAGATACGCGGATTTCTTCATTTTTTTGAACCAGTCCTTATTGACGGATGCTCTTGTGGACGGAAGCACCGGAAGGTGGATGCTCACGATGTCTGAATTCGCAAGCATGGTATCAAGATCCGCCGGAACGCATCCGTCCGCTTCGATTTTCGCGGGATCCAGATAGGGATCATAAGCCAGGATCTTCATGCCGAATGCTTTTGCGCGTACGGCCACCTCACGTCCGATTGCCCCATATCCGGCGATGCCGAGCGTCTTTCCATAAAGCTCAAAACCAATTCCATAATCCATAAACGGATGATTTTCATCCAGCGGTCCGAAGGTTACATTTTTAACGTCCGGTACATCGTAGATATTTTCTTTCGCCGGTCCGCAGTGCTCTCCCTTATGAAGTCCTTCTGCGGAAATTGCAAGATGTCTTGCCATTGCAATCATCATGCCCATCGCGAATTCCGCAACGGCTACGCGGTTTCTGCCCGGTGTATAATGCAGATCCAGACCTCCTGCCTGAATGGCGTCAAAATCAACCGTTGCCGGAGTACCCTTAGCTACGCCGATAAACTTCATTCCGGAATCCAGCCATGCCTTGATAGTTTCCGTGCCGGCATACTCGTCGCCCAGAACCACCATTTCCTTTCCCATGCACTCCTCACGGGTTTGCTCCTCCGGCGCGTTTCCCTTTCCGTGCTTCAGCTCGCCGCAGACTGTGATGTCACAGGTTTCCTTCAGCTTTTCAAGCTCCTCCTCCGGAAGTCTTGTACATAATGCCATTGTTTTTTTCATAGTAAAAATCCTCCTGATTTTATAGATACATATGTTGCTGGGGCCGCAGGGTACAGATCAGCTTTTCTTCTTTGATTTACGAAAGCGGATGCGGATGACCGCTACCAGACCGGCAATTGCAACGCCGACAGCAGAAAGCATGTAGACATGAGAAGTTGTCACTTCTCCGAAAATTCCTCTTGAAGCCGTGTTCAGGACAAACGGAGAAACCGTCTGCCCGAAGTTGGTAAAGCAGGTGAAACATCCGGAGGCAAGAGCAGCGGCAATGGGCGGCACCGCGTTGGATACCTCTACCATTCCGGTCGGGATGAAGATTCCCTGTGAAAAGCCGCAGAAGACCGCTCCGACGGCCAGCATCGCAAAATTGCCGGGGAAAGCCACCAGAATTCCCGCCCCTACGGCAAAGCTGAACATCGCCACAGGCAGGGTGTATTTCTTTGCCACTCTTGAGACAACTCCCAGAAGAAGTCCGATTACAATCTGCGCCCCGGAAAAAATACCTGCCAGAGTTCCGGAAGCGCTGCTGCTTCCTTTCAGCGCACCCGCGAGATGCATGGAAATATTCGTCGTGAATGTGATCAAAAACAGATATTCGAAGAATCCCAGCAGAGATACCTCAAAAACTCTTCCATTGAGCCGGATCTTCTCCGTTTTCTTCTCCTCCTTCGCGTGCTCCGATGCCGGAAGCATCGCCGCAATCACAGCAAAGGAAAGAAATCCGATGATGTTGATCAGATACGAGGTGGTAAAATGATGCGCTCCCAAAAGGCCGCCTACGGTCGTGACTACCACCATCCCGGCTCCCACCGAAGCCGCCTGAATTCCCATGACCTGCGTCCGCTCGGGACCGGTAAACCACTCGGCGACAACCGCTGTATTCAATGCAGTTGCAATTCCAAGGGAGATGCCATACACTGCTCTGCACACAAACAGCAGCCAGAAGGAATCCGCTAGAAACGGAACAAATCCGCTGATCCCAGCCAGAAGACCCGCCACGATCAAAAGCGACTTCTTGCTGAATTTGAGCACCAGTACACCGGATAACAGGGCAAAAATCATTGCCACAAAGGAAGGCGCCGTGATGAGCATCTGCACAAGACTCACGTCAACCTCAGGGAAATGCGCGCTGATTTTATCAAGCACCGGCGAAACACTGAACTGCAGTCCCTGTATAAATGAAATTCCGACAATGGAAAAAATAATTCGTAGTTTTTTTGCGGGATTCATTTTTTCTTGTTCCAATTGTTCTCTCTCTTTCTATTTTTCTGTCTCAGTATGCCTTTTCCAGAATACCGATGACGTCTTCTTTTGTTACACCCTGACGGGGATTAAACATCAGAGGCGCCTCTTTCAGCACTTCCCCGGCCAGCATATCGAAATCCTCTTTCCGGATCTTCTGCTCGGAAAGGGTACGGATCTTCAGATCCCGGATCATCTTCAGAAGAGCATCCGACAGCAGATACGGATCCTTCTCGGGATCACCCGTCGGTTCCAAACCGATCGTCCGGGCCATGTCCACCATTTTCTCCGGGCAGCTCTCCGCGTTGAAGGCCATTACATAAGGAAGCACACAGGCATTTGCCATTCCGTGCGCCAGCCCGAAATGAGCGCTCAGGGTATGTGCGATCGCATGGTTCAGACCGAGGTTTGCATTGGAGAATCCGAAGCCTGTGATGATACAGCCGAGCATCATCTGCTCTCTCGCCTCCATGTTGCTCCCGTCCGCTACCACCTTCGGCAGATTCTCATAGAGAATCGACAGTCCCTTGAGCGAGTTGTACTCCGTCAGCGGCGTTGCGCAATTGGAAATATAACTCTCCACCGCGTGCGTAATCGCGTCCATACCGGTAGCCGCCGTTACAGACACGGGCATCGTCCGTGTGAACTCAGGATCGCAGACCACATCCGACGCTGTGAGCTTGTTGTCGATTACGACATATTTCACAACCTTCTTCGTGTCAATCAGGGCGCTGACGTTTGTGATCTCGCTCGAGGTACCCGCGGTTGTCGGTACGGCGATCAGCGGAAGCAGATCATTTTTTACCATGCCGATTCCCGCATAATCGCTGATGTTTCCCGGATTTGTCATCAGCACGTTCACTGCCTTCGCCAGATCAATACTGCTGCCTCCGCCGACAGCTACAAATCCCTCAACCTTCTCGTCCTTTGCAATTTTTGACGCTTCCTCAACGACTTCATTGGTCGGATTCGGAATGACTCCGTCAAAGATCACATACCCGACGCCGGCCTTTTCCACCTGCGCGATGATCTTCTCTGCTATTCCGGCCGCCTTCACCCCGCCGTCATAGACAATCATTACCTTATGCAATCCGTGTGACGCCAGAAGCTCCGGAATCTTATCCGCGGAATCTCTTCCAAACACAATATTGCTTTTTATAAAAAAATTGTAACTCATAGTTTCTCTCCCTTCATCAGTTCAGCTGTTACTTTCAGTCTATCGAAAGGATCCTGCAAAAAACAGAACACATCCAGCTGTTCTGTGTTAATTGCACACTTTTCCGCAAACTGTACAGTATACGTAGTCTTCGACTGCTCTCGCAGTTACCCTGTTCAAGTTTTATTAAGCAAAAATTTTACAGATCTGCTTCTCTCAGCGAATTGGGTTATCTTTCATCTATTGTTCACTCACAACTATGTACGGCAAGGATTTTAGCCGCACGCGAACAGTAACCTTTTTCACATTACTGACAGATACTTGCGCCTCCCGTTGCTTGAAGATTTTTTCATCTGCATGTACAATATCTATAGTCATACATGAGCACGGCATAGGGCAACCGGCAGTTGACGCAGCCGCAAGACTCTTGTGCAGTATTGGTAGAATCCGCCTCTTATGCAGGCATTGAATGGGAGAGGAAAGAATTATAATGGCAAAAGCATCCGCCGCACCGCATCGAACTAATAAATCCGAGCAGACCAGAGAACGTATTATAGAATCCTACCTGACCCTGATCCGGGAAAAAAAATGGGATAAAATCTCTGTCATTGAGATCTGCCGCCAGTCTGATATCACCAGGGGAACCTTTTATCAGTATTTCAGCGATATATACGACATGATGGAGCAGATTGAAACCTCCCTCCTCACGGAGCTGTCAAACCGCTTTGCCAGCTCCCGCCGACAGTCGCAGCTACCTGTCAGCACAGAAACCTTTTTCACCAATTTCAACCCTGCTCCTCCGGAAATATTTCTGACCTGGTTCGAATTCTGCCGGAATCATAAACAGGCAATGATGGCCCTTCTGGATCGCAAGAACGGTGATACCTATTTTGTAAAGCGCCTGAAACCGCTGATCAGCAGCTATATTCAGGATATGATGGACCGCGATGGAGTTCCCAGAGATGAGCTTCGCTCTCATTTTGTCGACATCTTTATCGAGCTTCATTTTCTTTCGGCGCAGACCTGGCTTGACTCCGACGATTCCATGGAAATCATGGACATTGATGATATCGTCAATCTGCTCAATGTCATGCGGGTCGGTGCTCTCTATATGAGCCTGAAACACAGAGAAGACCCGGAGCGTTTTGATGAAGTCATGCACACACATCCCCGCGATCATAAGGAAGCATGACAAATGACCTCTATAGAAGGGACCGGAAGAGATCCCCGCCTTTGCGGAAAATTCTCCTTCCGGTCCCTTTTAAAATCTCAGTAATGACACTTCGTATTACAAAGCAAACACTCATACGATACTTTGTACCGCAAACTGTATAAGCTACGGATTGCTCCGTGCTGCGCACTCCTGCAATTCTACAGTAACGTCAAACACAAAGCGGCATGTCCGCTTACTGCTCTGCCTTCGCTTCCGCATCCATCTTCGCGATTTCCGCGTCGAAGTCATTCCGATACTTCTTCATCTTTTCATCCAGCATGTCCTTATTCGCCATCAGCTTCGGAACGCACACCTTGATCATATTTTTGATCTCATAATGATGCTCATAGATTCCCGGAAGCGTATTTCTTGCACGCTTCTGCTCTTCCTCAGAGAACGTGACATTCATTTTACCGTCAGCTCCTACAGAAGCCTTGCCGTAGATTCCGCAGACCGGACAGAGTACATCCTTCCCGTCATTTTCGATCATGAGAAGATCATTGTGGCAAACCGGGCAGACTCCCTTCGGTCCCACCCAGGTATTGACCTCATCGTATGGTTTACCGATTGCTTCAGCAACCGCACGACCAAGGTCCGCACTGGTCTGCATCAGCTTGTCATCGAGCAGCGGGCTTCCGGTCCTTCCCTGGTCATAGGCGTCAATGTGTCCGACTGCCTTCATGCACTGGGAAAAGGAAAACAGATGAAGCATGGGAAGGCCCATGGAAACCCAGTGGTGCGACTGCGCGCCGCCCACAGAGATGTAACCGCAGTAACGATCCTTTGTATAATTCGGATTCAGAAGCGGTTTTCCCTCTGCCGCGCGCTTCTTGTTCTCCTCAAGGATATTGGCGCGGTCATGGGAAGGCATGTAGCGGTCCAGGAAATTCTTGAACTGTCCGACGATTCCAACCGCATACACCGGTGCAGCGATAATAACGCCATCGCACTCGTCAAAAGCAGCTTCCAGCTCCTGATAGCCATCCTTGAACGCACAGTGAATATCCACGTCGCCGCGATCTCTGCAGCGACTGCAGTAATCACAGGCATGGCAATGCGTGATTTCCATGCGCATGGTATTGATAAATTTCACATCCGCACCTGCCTTATGCGCCGCGAACAGCGCCTCCTTACACAAAATATCGCATCGTTCGTTCCTTCTGCCGAAGGAAATTCCTAATATTTTCATCGCTTCCCCTACCTTTTATATATATAAGAATACATTCCGACAGGCGTGAAACGCTCACGCCGCTCAGGCAAAATCGAATTTTTCAAACACCTTTTTGCCCGTATACTCCTTCAGTTCTTCCTCTCCGTTCAATACACGGATCGCGCCGGCGGCCATTGCCTCCATCTCAAATTCACCCGGATATGCGTAGACCGGTGCGATAAAGCTGCACGACTCCGTAATCTGATTGACCAGATCCTTATTGTAGACCATTCCGCCGCCCAGGAGAATTCCGTCAACCTTTCCCTTAAGCACGGCCGCCATAGAACCGATCGCCTTCTCAATCTGATAGATCATGGTGTTCCAGAGCATCGCCGCATAGCGGTCCCCGTCAGCAGCTCTTTTGCTGACTTCGAGCGCGTCGGAAATTCCCAGATGACTCACGAAACCGCCCTGCCTTGTGCAGAGTTTACGGACTGACTTGATATCCATCTTCTCTCTTTCCATATAGTCCAGGAGATCATAGACAGATATACCGCCGCAGCGCGTCGGTGCCATCGGGCCCTCGCCGCCCACAATATCAAAGCCATCCACCATCCGCCCCTGACGGTGTGCGGATACGGAGATGCCGCCGCCAATATGACAGACTACATAGTTGCATTCTTCATATTTCTTCCCGAGCACATTCTTGCTATGACGAATCGCCGTTTCCTTCAGATTCAGCGCATGCAGATGAACGGTTCGGTACACCCCTTTGATTCCGGTCATCCTTGCCAGATCCTGAAGCTCATCGGTATCCGGCGGATTGACAATCATGGCTTTTGCGCCGTACTTTACGGCAAACTCATGTGCGAGCTGCGGTCCAAGAGTTGCCGGATGTACCACACCGTTTGCGCAGGTTCTGGCATGCTCCAGAACCAGATCGCTCAGGTTATAGGTTCCGCCCTCCACAGACAGCAGGCCGCCTCCGCGGCCTACAAATACATCGACGTCTTCCAGCGTCTGTCCGTTCTCGCGCACAATGTCCAGAATCATATCCCTGCGATAAGGCAGCTGGTCTGACATGGTTTTGAATTTTCCAAGCTCCGCCGCGTCATGTGCTACATTTTTTGAAAATAAACAGGTCTCCCCGTCAAACATCGCGATCTTCGTGGATGTAGAGCCCGGATTGATTGCAAATATTTTGTACCCCACCTTGTCTCCTCCGATCAGTTCTGATTCATTTTTGCCGCGCGGACCGCAGAAATGATGATATTTCCTTTGATCTCGGAAACCGGCGCTCCCCTTGAGCAGTCACAGACCACGCTGTTAAAGCCCTGCAGCATGGGACCGTAAGCATCCGCATGACCAAACTGCTGGATCAGCTTAACGCCGACGTTACCGACATTCAGATCCGGCCAGATAATAACGTTGGCTTTACCGGCAACCTTACTTTCTCTCTTGACCTTCTTTGCCGCGACCTCCGGAGAAATCGCCGCGTCGAACTGGAACTCTCCGTCGATGGCGAGATCCGGTCTCTTTTCCTGTGCGATCTTCAAAGCCGCTGTCACCTTGTCGATCAGCTCGCCCTGCCCGCTTCCCAGTGTGGAATAGCAGACCATGGCACATCTGGGCTCCCAGTCCAGAAGATCCCTGACTGTCTCACAGGCAGAGATCGCGATGTCCGCCAGCTGTTCGGAATCCGGATTCGTGCAAACCGCGCTGTCTCCGATAGCCAACAGGGATCCTTCACTTCCCTTGAATCCCGGAATATCACAGAGGCCGATACTGGAAATCGTGCTGATGCCCGGCTTCATTCCGATCATCATCTGCGCCGCCAGAAGCACGTCTCCGGTTGTGTTGTCGATTCCCGCGAAGGTAACTCCGACCTCTCCGGCCTTTTGCATTGCCATCGCGTAATAAAGCGGGTCCGCCATACGCCGGTTCAACGCCTTTTCCTTCAGTCTTGTATCCGGCATTGCAACATACTTATCAATAATCTCCTTGCGATATGCTTCATTATTGATATCTACAAAGGTAAATACAGAGGAATCGTAGCCGCGCTCCACTGCCAGCTTCGGAAGCTGGTCATCGCCCAGCAGAACCGGAATAATATAACCGTCTCTGCCGGTCTCATATGCGGCCTGCATCATCTTCTCATTGGTCGCCTCCGGAAAAGCAACCTTCTGCGGGTTTGCCTTTGCCTTGGCATAAATTTCATCTAATACGCTCATTTTCAACTCTCCGTTATGAAATGAATAGGATTACATTTCTTCCTCAACCAGATTGACCAGATCGCCGATTGTCGTGCATGCAGCCGCATCCTGAAGAGTGATCGTAGCGTCCAACTCGTTCTCGATCTCAGCAACCAGGGCAACCATCTGCACGGAGGCGCCCTTCAGCTCCTCCTTGAAATTCGTCTCGGTGGAAAGCTCGGAAGCATCTCTGTTGTAGGAAACCGCTACCAGCTCGATTACCTTGTTTTCCAGTTCTTTTCTGTCCATGTTTTTTCTCCTTGAACTTATGTATGTATTAAAAACTATGATCTCTGTTTCCCGATCAACTCCTCGAAAACGCAGGCAGCATCGACGCATACAAGACTCGAACGAGAGATCTGCTGTAGTTTCGAGGGCAATCCATATAGCTATTCCGTGTTATAGCATGCGTCATCGTTTATTGATCTTCATCCAAATCAAAAACCACCGTTTTATAGCCGTCTCTCTGATAGATCGAAGCATGTACATTAACCGGAAGCCCCTTTCCTTCGAGAATCTCCCGTCTTTTTTTCTTACTGACGCCGCGTACTACTGCATTCAGATGCGCGCCTTCTTCAATCTCCACATCCCCGTAACAGAACTTGCCGAGAGCCTTGTATTCCGGTTTCATCGAAAGCGGAGCCGGCATTACCATGGAATGAAGCTTTGCTTTTCCGCTGATCTCAATCCACTCCATATCCCAGTTTCCACAGGTATTGCAGGCGTAGACCGGAGGAAACTCTACTGCTCCGCATTTTTTGCATCTCTTTGCGGTGATTTTGCCCTTCTCCAGATTCTCGTAGAAGGTAGCAACCACCTTTTCCAGTTTAATCGGACTTTCACTCATGATTTCGTTTCCTCCTTAGTCCGCTGTGCGGATGATATATGTACAGATGTTCTGTGCGCCGCCATATCCGCGAAGCATGGCTGTTTTCGGCAGTTTCTTTACCTGGCCTTCACCAGCCTCGCCACGCATCTGATGAACCGCCTCATAGAGATCCGCAAGGCCGGAAGCCGCGTGGGCATGGCCAAAGGATGTCCGGCCACCGTTTGTATTGATTGGCTTGTCTCCGTCATAGGCAGTACGTCCTTCGCAGATATATTTCCAACCCTCTCCATAGGGCAGATACCCTGCGATCTCCGCTGCCACCAGATGTGAGGTGATAATGAAGTCATTCGCATAGAAGAGATCCAGCTCCTCCGGCTTCACACCGGTAAGCTCATATACCTGGCGGACCGCTTCGATCGTTGCATTGACTTCAAAGTGCGGAGTTGTCGCCTCACAGGCAGCACAGCCGACACCCAACACCTCAATCGGCTTGTGGGACTTATTTCCCATGTACTTGTCAACCATATCCGTCGCACAGACAATGACCGCCGCCGCGCCGTCACACTTCAGCTCCAGTCCGGAAGCGCGAAGAAAATCGCCCATTCTCGGATTATATGGAGAACGCATATAATCCAAGACATTGTCGAATCCTTTCTCCTTAGCAATCTCCTCGTAAGGAGTTCTTGCAATCGCCAGCGGGTTCTTCGACGCATTTCTGCGATTGTTGATGCACATCCAGTTCAAGGTGTCATCCATCTGCTGATCCGTCAGTCCTCGTGTTCTCTTGTACCACTCCGCCGCGTCGTCATAAATCAGGTTCAGACCACCCATCAGGCTTCTGGTGTAATTCCGGTCATACAGCCATGCCGTCGTCTTCAGGAAACGCTCCATCGTGATTTTTTCACGCTTGTAGGGATGCTCCGGAATCGCAGCGCTGTCGCCAAACTCTACACACCCGGAAAGCACACAGTTATATTTTCCGGACGCCACGGCATTAACTGCCTCTTCAATCGCGTAGTATCCAGTGCAGCAGGCCTCAGAATGATGAATGGAAGCCTTGCCCTTCATGCCGAACCAGTTCGCGATCTGCACGTTCGGTGTCAGATAGTTGGAAGATGCAAGAGGGCTTGCCTCACCATGGAAATAGAAATCCACGTCCTGCGGATTTACACCGGCATCCTCCATCGCTTTCAAAGCCGCATAGCCATACATTTCTCCTTCTGTCAGTCCATCCGTTTCCGGATTGTCCACCGTATACATAAACGGAGTACATCCAACGCCAATGATGGATACTCCTCTGCTGTACGGATGAATCGTCGTTTTGTTCATAACAACATCCATTTTTTTGTCCTCGCATTTTTGATATTCACGTTTGCTTTCCCGGTCATTGTCTGATGATCCGTTCCTTCAATACGCAACCTCGGCCATTTTTTCCATCATATCCATTTCCTTCCCGATGAAATATAATGGTGTCGTCTATATTTCGACTCTATTTTGACCACGCGCGGAAGATAGTCTGTATAAAGGTCAATGATTATCAAAGAAAATGACCACATCATATCCGATAGCAGATGGAAGCCGGCGTCAGGCAGGGTGTGGAGATCTGACAGTTATACCGATCCGCTCGCTATACAAAATTCGGCGCTGCACGCCCGAAAGGTGTGCAACGCCGAACTGTCTTGCTCAATATTTACTTCTCACATTTCTACCCGATAAACGTTACATCAGTCTGCCTTGTAATCATCAAAATCGTACTTGATGGTTCCGAACGGAGTCTCCTGCTCACGAAGAGCGATAGACTTCGAAAGTGCCTTGATCTCATCCGCCGTCACACTGCGGCCGAGATTGCCGGAAAGTACACAGCCCTCGGAAAGGAACGCCGTCTTCATGGCAATATACGGAGAATCTACGCGTGTCTCATCGGTCAGGTCTCCCCACAGATAGGAATACCACTGCAGCTGATTGTCATTGTACATCGCCATCTCCGGATGCATCAGAAGCTCCTGCTGGCCGGTAATATCTCCGATTGCGCAGTCCAGCTTATTGTCAAAGAGCTGTCCTTCGTCGTTGACTCCGAACCACTCCAGTCTGGGTTTCTGCAGATTTCCGCCTCCAACGATCTGTCCGCCCTCCGGTACAGCCATCGGGCCGCCTGTCTGATCTACGTCGGTGAACTTCAGACCGCCGTTAGATCCGGCGATAAAGGATGTTCCGATTTCATCCATATGGATTGCCCAGTCTTCATAAATATCCATGGAAAGTCCGCCCTTAAAACGCGCGATGGCGACACTGAGATCCTCCACCGGAGCCGTGCGGCCGACTGCCTTATCGATTGCGGGATCTGTCCAGTAATCACTTGTTGTTACTCCATATACGCTCTCCAACTCCGGCATGCCAAGCACATAAAGCATCTGTGCCAGATGATAGATTCCAAGATCAAACAGAGGACCGTGAACACCCACGTCCGGGGTAATGAAATCATGGCTGAAGAACGGCATATCGTATCCGGGGCGGCCCTGACGTCTGTGTCCGACACTTCTTGCGTGGTAAACCTTTCCAAGCTTTCCTTCTGCAATCATCTTCCTGGCGATTCGTGTCTGCGGATTATAGATAGAGCTGATCTGAACTGCCAGCTTCTGACCATACTTCTTCTGCGCATCGTAAAGGATCTTCGCATCCGCGTAGCTGGCTGCCATCGGTTTTTCCGAATAACAAGGATATCCGGCTGCCATAACCGCGGTTGCTACAGAAGTATGCAGGTTGTTGTGTACGCAAACCTCTACCTCATCAATATCATCTCTTTTCAGCATCTCTCGAAAATCCGCGTACAGATTTTTTTCCTCAATGCCATATTTTTCACCGAATGCTTTCAGGCGCTCCGGTACGATTTCAGCTGCGGCAACAACCTTAAGGTCATATCCGCGGTTTTTCAGGTTCTGGATTACCGTCATATGTCTGTGTGAAATCATTCCACATCCGATAATGGCAATTCTCAGTTCTCTCATTTCATGAACTCCTCTCTGATTTATCTTCTTTTGATCAATACCCTAACCTTCTGCTATATACGGATCAGGTTCTGAATCCATCTCCGGATACAGGTTCTGCGCAATTCCGGTTATGTTCTATGAAACCAGTGCCGTGCAGAAGAATCTTCACTGTATTCACAATACATAGTGCCTCTTTGTCGTGCAGAAATGCAGCCGTTTACCATCCGAGGATCTTCAGATATTCACGGCTTCTTCTCGCCGCCTCCAGTGGATCCAGGCTGTAATGCTCGTCCTGCTCAACCACTACCCATTTAGCGCCGATCTCCGTGCATGTATCCAGAATCGGCTCCCAGATCTGCATACCAAATCCGACCGGACGGAATTCGAAGATGCCGTCATCGCCTTCCTCTTCTTTCACGGTCGTTCCGATCAGCTTATACATGTTCTTCGGATTTCCCTCTTTGATGAAGTCCTTCAGATGAACCACTTCGCAGCGGGCGCCGTATTTCTTCAGATATTCCACCGGTTTCTGACCAGCGACTTTGATCCAGCACAGATCCGGCTCTACTTTCAAAAGATCCTCGGGAATCTGCGTATAGATATCATCAAAGCAGAAGCTTCCGTCCGGCATCTTGACGAACTCGAAATCATGATTGTGATATTCCAGCTTGATGCCGTTCTCCTTGAAAATCCTGCCGATGCGGGTCATCTCCTCGATGACTTTCTTGTAACCTTCCGGGCTCACATTCGGTCTGTACTCCTCCGGCAGATACGGAACCGCGATATATTTCACACCGATCTTCTTATAGGTGTCAGCGATTCCCTGCGGATCCGCCATCATATCCACCAGCGGCACATGGGCACTGATCGGATTCAAGCCGATTTTGGCAAGTGTTTCCTTGATATATTCCGGCTCCAATCCATATAGGCCTGCAAGCTCCACGCCATCATAGCCCATATCCTTGACAGACTGCATCACCTCCGGAAATCTTTCCGGTGTGTTCTCAAGAAGATCGCGTAAACCATATACCTGAATGCCAACCGGTAATTTGTTGCTCATTTTGTTTTCCTCCCTTGTTTTCTTTATGCCGAAGTACCGGAACGTCTGCGGTTAAATGCTTAAATGCCTGAATACCCAAATAATTGGCGTTCCATTCGCACGTTTTCTTATACTGTACTTCTTTCCGGCCTGACCGACTATTTGATTTTGACCTTCCTTTTATACATGTTTTGACTTCTGGTATCCAGTCCAACCGGTAAAGGTCAAAAATAAATCTCTGTTTTTATCTTCAGGCTGTTTTCGGGCCGATCGTTCTCTCCTTGTAAAGTCTTACGCTCTCTGAATAACCTTTTAAAAATCAGTACCGGTAAAGCACCACACGATACGTCTGGGGTATCCTGCCAAACCGGACAGACATTTTTTCATCTCCATTAAGTACTCTTCCTCGTACGAACTGACCGTCGACTATGCTGCCCTCTTCCAGCCTGAGTATTTCTGTCTTATCTGCATCTTCAGGCTTCGATAAGAAGCTGATTCTGCACATGATACCTGTCAATAGAAATTCATTTTCAGAAAGCTCCATTATAATCCCTGCCCCGAGAGGGTTTCCGCCGGACCTCGGTTCATAAGCCACCTGCATATCGTAGCGTGAAAATCGCTCAAAGGTTCCAAAATCATTTTCTCCGTGTCTTACAAAGCTGTTCAGATGAACGGTTCCGCGCATCTGCAGAAGCAACGGTTCCATTTCCTTCAGTATCCTGTACGTTTCTGAGAGAATTTCTGCACTTCCTTCAATTTCGAAGGCAGTCGGATCAATATTTAAGGCACGCATCACTTCCATCGGCGGACGATCCACAGCATCCGGATCCTTCGTCAGTTCCTCGATCCCAAATGGAGAATATCCGATGGCATACTTGGATCCAAAAGCATACATACAGTATGAAGCTGTCACAGCATCTTTTCGAATCTCCGGGACAAACAGCGGGTTCTCCTCTGTCTGATACTCGTCCATCACCTTCGCGCAGTAGGGAACATAGATATCCGGTGCGAACAGATCCAACCCTGGAGCAGCAGTTCTCCAGATCTGCTGCATAGAAACTACCGGACCTCCCGATGGATAAGATCCCGGATACCAGGGATACTGTTTCAGCCAGGCATTCACATAGCAGGGAAGCGGATAGACTTCTTTTCCGGAAGCGGTGATCTTACCTACGGCACTTCCAAAGCTCCATGCCATAAAAGCCTCCTCCGCCTCTTCCTTGAACACTTCTCTCCACGTTCCTTTTTTCCCTGTTAGGTCAGTAAGCTCCGAAGGTATCCGCTGTTCAAAAGCCTCGTTTGCTGCCGCGGAATAGTCCCGGGCATCCCCAAGCATTCCCACTTCATTTTCCACCTGCATCATGAGAACTGTATTTTCTTCCTCATCTATGCTGCGGATATACTTCATCAGAGACCGAAAACAACTGCGGTCTTTTTCTATTGCTTCCCTGCAAAAAGGAGACACCACGGGAATTTTCTCACCGGATTTCTTTTCTACGCGAAAGTACTTCTGCGTATCGCTCTTCATCCAGCCGGGTACGTACATGGACTCCGCATTTTTCCAGAGCCCGAACCAGAGCAGCACAAGATGCATGTGATGAGATCTTGCCTGATTGATCAGTGCGCCTACCGAGGAAAAATCATAAACGCCCTCCTTCTCCTCAATAAGCTCCCAGTAAACGGGTGCCAGAATTGTATTCATGTGCATGCCTTCTACAGCAGGCCATACCTCCCGTTCCATGTACTCACTGTCACTTGCGGAAGAATTGTGAATCTCTCCTCCATAAATAAAGAACGGCTGGTTCTTCACGTACAGTGTAAGAATTCCCTTCTCATCTTTTCTGATTATCGGTGTGCTCATGACCTCTTCTCCTTTCTCTTCCGGACGCCGCCAGCACGGTCAGCCCTTATACAGCCTCTCTAATGATCAGCTGTTTATTATGAAATACGACCTTATTGAGATACGTTATAAAAAAATTATAATAATTGCCTTTTCTTCACTCAATATTAATATTATAATATCTCTATCATTATATTAATGTTTTGTAAGTACTTGCCATTCGATAAAGGAGACAATATGTTTTTTTCAATTGGTTATACCCGTTACGAAACCGATCATATCCCTCTGCGTCTTCTGATTCTCGGCATTGACTACCTGCAGGATCCCGTAAGCCGCCCCTACGGTATGCCAATCTGGCAATGCTTTCAGGTGTCAGAAGGTACTGCTATACTAAATATCTCCGACAAACAATACCGCATTAAAAAGGGAGACGGTTTCATCATCCCCTCCCATATTCCCCATGAATATCATGCACAGGGAGATCTGCTCCGACTGAATTTTGTCGGATTTGGTGGAAACTGCCTCGCCACGCTCGCACAGGACCTTGGTATTTCATCCCCGGGTGCTTACCACTATGCAAAACCCTCTTTCTTTTTGCAGCAGGTAATAGAATTAGAAAAGCTCCTCGACGCAGACGCTTCCGGCACTCACCACGCAGAACTGAATAAAAAACGCACTGCTTCCAAGCTGCTTTATTCATTTCTGATAGATTTATCAGAAAATCTTTCTCTCCTGCAGGCTTCTGCTCCAGACGGAAGCCACCCGATTTCCCGGCAAATCTCTGTCTACCTGGAGGATCACTACAATGAAGACATTTCCCTCGAACAGCTGTCAGACTCTCTGGGCTATTCGAAGGAATACATCTGCGGTATATACCGGCGTGATATGAAGAAAACGATTATCACACATCTTACAGAAATTCGGATTGCTCATGCGAGAACAGAACTCCTCACTAACTCGAACAAAAAAATAGCCGAAATTGCTTCGGACTGCGGCTTTGCCAGTCCAAGCTATTTCGGCAAAAAATTCAGAGAATATAATCACATGACTCCGGACCAATATCGATTACGAAAAATAATTCGATAAACCTATTCTATTTTTAACGGAGAAGAAACCGAGACATGGAATATTAAAATTTCCGGTCTTCCATACGGACGTTACAAGGTGACAGAATATATCCTGAACCGCGCCAATGGAAGTGTTCTGGACAAATACCTGCGTATCATGGAATCCAGCGGAATCAATTCCGAGGATCTCGAAAAAGCAATTATGAATCTTCGAAACGATGAAATTTCCTACTACCGGGAGACCTCTGTTCCAAGACAGAATATTTCCTTCATGCAGGCCGAACCCGATTTGCACCTGCATTTTCACCTTCGCCCTCACGAGATCAGGGAATGGGTGTTTACACATATTCTCTAATATACGCCCTCAAAAAGGCGTTTACTCATATTATCTGACAAGCAGAAAAAATCGGGCAGTTCAATTCCTTTTCCGGATTAAACTGCCCGATTCTCAGACACAGGCAGATATCAGACTGCCTGTGCCTATTAAAATATCATTTGTACAGAGTGGTTAAATCTATAAATCCTCTTTCTATTGTATAATAGCCTTTGATATCCTTAGCTGTGATCGCGGCCTTCATCTCCTTGTACATATTGGAGAAATACATGTCCTTCTTCCAGGTCTGTTCCAATGCAGCAGCTTCTTCCTTTGCCTTTGAACGGTCTGTTTCCGCGATAAACGCCTTAACCTGCTCCTCAATCTCCGGTGTGGTGTATTTTGACCCGCCGATATTGAAATTATCAATACAGGACTGTATAAAGAAAGGCATCATAGCAGGATAGCGGGCATCGCAGAGATCACCCACACAGATGATGTCATAGTCGCCTCCGTTCGCCGCCTGCACAAACTGCGGGGTGTCTACGATGTTAATGGTCAGATTGATTCCTGCCTGTCTCAGACTCTCCTGGAGCACTGTGAACACGTTCGACATATCCTGCGTCCCGACAATGGTTATATCCAGTCCGTTCTCATATCCCGCTTCCTTCAGAAGTTCCTTTGCTCCTTCAATATCCTGTTTTCTCTCTTCAGGAGTGAATGTTTCCGTATAATATGGGCTGCTCTCTTCAAAGTAACCGAGAGCCGGCCCCGAAAAACCTGCGGTTCCCACATTTGCCACCGCATCAAAGTCAATGGCTTTGTCGATTGCCTGTCTGACCTTCAGATCCTTGGTTGCGCCGGCTTTATTTCCCATATTATACCAGAGGTGCGTCACCTGCCCGAAGGAATAAGCAATTACATTGTCAGAGGGATTCCCTACAAAAGAAACTGCTGTATTCAGCGGCATATCATAAGCCACCTGAATATCTCCGGATTCTACCGACATCTCACGTGATGCAGCATCCGCTACAAAGATCAGCTTGATCTCTTTGAAATATCCTTTATAATCCTTGTCATAATAATTATCATTGCGTTCCAGGGTAATGTACTGTCCGTTCTTCCATTCTTTGAACCTGTAGCGTCCGACTCCCATAACCGGATTCTTATCCGCGGCTTCCGGTCCTCCCAATGCATTCACTTCATCCTCAGACACAATCCCGAAGTTCGACCAGGCCAGCATGTAAAGCATATCCGGTGCATCTGTATTAAATCCGATGGTCACCGTGTGCTCATCATCAGCTTCTGCTCCGCTCAGAAAACGCCCGGTATCGCTGCTTGCACTGTACTCCATCCAGCAGTTTACAGAATATACGACATCGTCAGCCACAAGAGGCGTGCCATCTGTCATAATAACATCATCACGCAGAGTAAATCTGCAGTGTGTACTGTCCACCCAGTCCCAGGATTTTGCTAATCTTGGAACTACTTCACCGCTGGTTCTGTCAACCGATACCAGGCCGTCCATGATGGCAGCGTCAACAATCTGTGCTTCGTTCTCTACTTTTCCAGTTCCAGCTCCCCAAAGACCAGACGGTTCCGCCGAAAATGCAACCGTTACCGTTTCATCTGACGTCTCCGTATTCTTCGGATCTACATTTGCGTCCAGAACACCTGCTACACCTGTGTTCGATTTTTCATCTGTCACAACGGAAGATGCCGTCTGTGAACCTGACTTTACATTTCCTCCTGCTTTCCCGGAAGCGGAGCCGCAGCCCGCTAATGATACTGCGGCTGCTGCAGCCGCTATTATCGCAACAATCCTTTTTGCCTTCATATTAGTTCCCCCAATACCTTGCCAATCTCCCGTTTTATCCGGGAAGTATTATTTTTCTTCCATCAAAAATGTATCGTTTCACCCGTTGCTGCGGATTTGTAGATAGCTTCTACCACACGCACTACCGTAACCGCCTGCTCAGGAAGCACGGCAGGATCTCCGTCACTCTGAATTGCGTCAATCCAATGATTGATATCGTAAGCATTCATATCCATTTTTTCTTCAATTTTCTCTGTGGTAGTAGTAAGTTTTCCATCAACTACTCTTGTGAGACGAACGTGATCTTCGAATCCCGGTCCGACCATATCTGCGCCAGCCTTATTTCCACAGATCTCAGCTACCACGCCCATGGCAGGCTGGATAAGATTGCTTGCCCACGCTGTTTCCATGTAAATGAGCATACCATTCTTCATCGTGATCATGGCCATTGCGGTGTCCTCCACATCAAAATGTTTCGGATCCCACGGACCAAGGTCATTTCCCTCCGGAAAATTCTTCATCTTGTCAAAGGTTACGCCTCTCACGCTTTCCACTTCATAGTTGTCTGTGAGCCACATCGGAAGATCAATGGAATGAGGGCCGCCATCCATCAGAACGCCACCTCCGTTCAGCTCCTTAGACGTATACACGCCATATGCAGGAAGCCTTCTGGGACGAAGCTGCTGGGATTTGATGTAAAAAATATCTCCGAATACACCGTCCTTAACCATCTGTTTCATACGCATCGGCGCCGGATTGTATCTCCACTGGGTACCCGTCGTGAACTTCAGATGAGCCGCCTTCGCCGTATCCGCCATGGTCTTTGCATCCCGATAGTTCAGCGCGATCGGTTTTTCACAGTGAACGTGTTTTCCGTTCTCAAATGCCGCCATCGTGATCTCATAATGGAGTGGATTCGGTGTGCACACATGCACCACGTCCACATCCTTGCTGCGAACCACCTCTCTCCAGTCCGGCGTAATCACAGCGCCGTTAAGGCCAAACTCTTCCTTTACCTTCTGTGCTTTCTCCGTATCCACATCACAGAGCACGGTGATTTCTACATCATCTCTCTTGATCAGATTCGGAATATGTTTTGTTGTAGCAATGACGCCGGTACCGATAATAGCAATGTGCAAAGTTTTCATCTTTTTCCTCCCTGTTAATTTCCTTGTATTTTCGTGTTCTGATTGACCTCGTTCTTTGTTCATCTTGCCCTGCGTTCTATGGTTCTATGGTTCTATAGCTCTTTGGTTCTATAGTCCCACAGTATCTGCAGCCTGCGCTCAGAGACTCTTTTCGAAAAGCGCCTTGCAGGCAAGTACACTCTCCTCTTTGCCTGCCGTCGGCAGGTACTCAAGTCCAAAGCATCCCTGATATCCCGATTCCTGAATCGCGTGAATGACTGCCGGATAGTTCAGCTCTCCTCTGGTAATCTCATTTCTTCCTGGCACAGAGGCCGCATGGAAGTGGCCGATTTTCCCGATATTCTCCGTGACGGTCTGGATGATATTGCCCTCCATGCACTGAAAATGGAAGATATCATAGAGCAGACGAACCCTTGGACTTTCAACCTGCCGGATGATATCAAAGGCTTCCTCAGAATCGGTAAAATACTCCCCGGAAATCGGCTCCAGAATCAGTGTGATTCCGGCCTCTTCCGCAAGCGGAGCCATCTTTTTTAATCCTGCGATGATTGCCTTTTTGTGCTCCTCATGATCCACTGCAGAATTGGCCCCGGCAGTTACAATGACATTCGGACACTCAAACTGCCTGGCAACTTCAAGCGTCTCCTTGAGTCCGGCCAGCGCTTCGTCCAGTTTCGACGGATCATCCAGATTTCCTCTGTCTTTTGCGCAAATAGCAGAAACGTTCAGCCCAAGCTCCTTTTTCTTCTCAAGCAGACGTTTCCAGTCTCTCCCGTACCAGTCCCAGAATTCCACGGTATCAATGCCAGTCTTCTTTGCGAGATCCATTCCCGCCAGCAACTTTTCTGTATCTGCAAATACAGGGCCCGTCGGACCGATCTCGAGATACAGAAGATCCAGACATAAACTCAGTTTCATAGAAACCCTCCTCCTACATTCAACAATCTTTGACAGCTCTGCCCGACAATTTCATTTATCTTTCTGCAGCACTGCTCTGTTCTTGAATATTAGTATATCGAACGTCCTTTTGGCCTGCGTTCTATATAGGGTTCTCTGGTTTCATTATCAGCGCACAGGTGCCGTATAAGATGCATTGGTATCAGATTTGAAACCTGAACGTTGTAATTTAAGAATTTCCTGATAAAATAGTTACAGTGTCAAAAATCATGACCCACATCGCATTGTCTGCGTAACCGGGTCAATGCAGAAATAGATTTATCACAATCACAAATAGAAAGATTAGACCAGCCCTTCCCTTATCGGGATACTGTTTTATAAGAGTAAAGCCATGAATGTACTTCAGAATCTTATCGGATTGTATGATCACCTGATGCCGGACAGCACTTATCGAAGCGTGATCAAAAATATTCTTACGCACCTTCCGGAAGCCGCAGAATCCAATATCTATGAGCTGGCGGATCTAACCGACTCCTCTCGTACTACGATCCGGCGGATGCTGTCCATGCTCGGCTACGAAAACTATCAGGATTTTCACTATGAGCTGAGACAGGCAGTTCACCACTACTCCTATTATAATCGCCTGATGGACACATCCCGGCTGAACGACAACGGCGCATTAATCCGGAAGATTTCAGAGCAGATGGAATCCACACATGTTTTGATGCAGAAAACATTTCGGGAAGATTCCCTTACCACACTCGCCCGGCAGATTCACGAAGCCGACAAAGTTTGTTTTTTCTTTCCTTATCACACAGCTGCCATCAACTCCTTCCAGCAGAATCTCGCCATGACCGGAATTGAGACCTGTGTAGCGGAATTGCCACCCGAGATCATGCTTTATGCGGATACACTGACCAGCCGTTCTATCATTTTCAGCCAGACCATCGAACACGCAGAAACAATGGATATGACCCCTGTCTTCCGGAAAATCCGCCATACCGGTGCTTACGTAATTCTTCTCAGTTCCAAAGAAAGTCAGTATGCAGAATTTGTCGATCAGCAGCTGTTTCAGGGAGTGGATATTTCCAATGCCCTGGAAAGCGTCCTTCTTTCTGAAACATTTATACTGACGCTCAGTGAAATATACCGCCGTCTCTATCTCGACACAAAACCGGCATCCGGAACAAAAAATTCTTAAAAACAAGAACGGCTTATCACCTGCAGTTTACGTGAATCTTTCTCACGCGCCGCATGTGACAAGCCGTTCCTGTATTATCACTTATACTGTCCTATCACTTAAAATGTGTTTTCTCCTATACTTCCCTCATCCGAATCCCTGATTATGTATCACCATATCAAACGCGTTACAAATCCAGCAGCCTTTTCTCCATCTGGAACATTCTCTTTGTATATTCAGTCCCGCCGCAGCCAAGTTCATCTTCGTATTCACAAATCAGATATCCGTTAAAATCTGAATCTTTTAACACCGGAAAGATCCTGGCATAAGGAATGCTTGCCTCTTGGAAATCCTTATCAAGATAGTGATATTTGCAATGACACTCCACGCTGTACGGAAGAATGTCTTTCAGTTCCTGAAGCAGACCGGAGAGTGCGCTCTCATCATGAAATTGAACATATCCCCACATACCGGCAAGAGCAGGCATGATCGCTGCAGAGGCGCCGGCCGCCATAACCTCTTTCACCGCTGTCTCCTGAGACACGCCTTTCTCACGCAACCTTTGGGCAAGCAGAAGATGCTCTTCCTTTACTCCTGCTTTTAAGGCTTTGATCCATTGCGGACGATTCGGATGTACTGCCAGAAATCCAAAATCCGGCACAAACCCCAGATATTTAGATCCGGTCTGTCTGATAACATCCAGATATCTCTGCATCACAGGCGAACCCGGTGTCTCCGGGTTGTGAATCTCAATGCCGCATCGTACATCAAAGAGCTCCGCATATGGCGCAAGCCGGGCAAATGCCTCCGGGCTCATCATGTACTGAACCCGCATGACCTTACATCCAAGCTTATTTGCCGATTTCAGATCGATGATTGCATCAGCCAGCATTTCATCATCCGTCAGATTTCGGTCTGTCCGCATTCCTTTATCGTTATTTGCTCCGTAGGACACCGGACCTATTCCGTATTTACGTTTCAAATCGTTAACCAGTCCCAGAAATTCATCACTGACATTCGGGTAAGAAGGAATCATCTGCGTCGCAACGATCTCATACCCCGATGCTCCTGCAAGTGCCGCTTGCTTTACGCATTCCTCAAAATCATACTGAAATCTTGCATATTCTGTTCCGTAGCAAAACAGGGTTGCACCCAGCTTCATCTGGCTCATTCTGTCTCACCTTCCTTCTGGTCCTTTACATTGACAGTAACTTTTTCTCCCGAATCAAGTGCCATAAAGTCATGTCCCGGTCCGATCTGCATATACGGAACGCGAAGCATCAGACGGAAATCCAGCTCATGCTTCCCATCTCCTACGCCGCCTTTTCGGATAACGCGAATCCTGGCCGGCTGCACCTGGCTCCAAAACTCTGTAACTGCATAAGAAAGTTTGTAAACCGGCATTTCCTTTCCATTTAATTCAAAGGTCACTGCCTCTTGTGGCATCTTCTCTCCATCCAACCATACTTCCAGCAAATCGATGTCCGAGAGATAATGTCCTCTATAATAGGCAAGCTGAACATCAAATTCAAAACCGTTTTTTCTCCCGTTAATATAATAGTTTCTGAAGGTATCAGTCTTTACAATCGATCCGTTCAGATTCATTCTCATCGCAAATCCCATGATCTTCCTCCCTTCCGGATTGCCGGAACCAAACGTCTACATGTTAAGTAAACGCCCATACGATAAGTCGTGCCACAAACTGTATTAAACCAGCTGCTTCCTTGCACGTGACGTGAACCCTTTTTTCAGAACTCTTATCTTTGCCTTTTTAATTTGAAGTCAAAATTTCCTTTCCAGTTATGACTTTTTCATCCGGATCACTTATTTTGGATCACTGTATAATAAACCTTTTATCTCTTCTGACGCCTAAGCTGATCCGCTTTAACCATTAAATAACCAATCGAAAAATCTGCTGTCAGACTGGTTCTAGACTTTTCACATTTCACAGCCGAACCAAAAGGGGCAGATTTTTCATTAACATTCTTCCAGAAAAATATCCTGTCCGGAGATATAGTACTGTCCCATCATAGGTATATGCTTCTGAAAAGCAGGTCCGCCAATACTATTCATAAAATCTTCTTTCGTTTCCCATTTTGATACAAATATAACTCTGCCTGGAACTTTGTGATCAACTCCGACATTCATTTCAATACAGCCTTTTTCTGTTTTTGTATCTTCTGCAAATGCTTTTGCCAGAGGCATATATGCCGCTACATCTTTTACTCTGTTATCATTTAATACGATTACCATATCTTTTTATCTCTCTACTTTCTTTTATGCATATTTACCAAAGAAGCCTGATTTCAAGCCATCTCTGGCAGTGTCATAAAGTTTCTTGGACTACAGACAAAACAATGTATGGGCGAAAAGCTGCATCCTGATGCTTCTCTGTGCTGCTTTTCCAGGAATAAAGGTTCACGAAATAAAACGTCATCCTTTTTATGAAGGCGAATCGTTCCCCTTGGTTCCCTATGGCTGCCACCCTCTCATGTCTAACAGGATCATCCATTGCTCAGCTGATGTCCCAAATTCCTTCGTTCAGCCTGTCCATAGTTCGGGCGCCGCTCTTGCTCCTATACGGGGTCTTGCCCCAAACGATATGCTTCAGCGGCTTCGCTCTGCTTTGTCTTCGTAGGGAGCGCTCCTGTAATTCAGCGCCAATTGATCATCTGGCGGACGTTCCCTGTTACATTCGTGCTGTTTGTTTACTTGTTGCTGTTATGCCGTTGCCGGCCTGATGATGTCCTTCTGCAGCTTCTTCGGATCATAGTCACATCCATGCTTCAGGATCGCGTAGAACACCCGTATTGCCTTGCATTCCACCGCTATCTTTGCCTGCATGCTCCCCAGCGGATGACACATCCTGTTGCGATAATACAGGAACAGATCGCTGAACGCTGGATCCCATATCATCAACGCCCTTGCTGCTTCATACATCACCCTGCGCAGTCTTCGCCTCCCGCGCTTGCTGATCCCGGGCTTGCCTTTCCGCTTACCGGAACTAAGCTTTGTAATCTCCAGTCCCGCAAGTTTCTGGATCTGTTTCGGATCGGTGAAACGTCCGATATCACCTACCTCTGCTATAAAACCCGCAACCGAGCTGAAACCTACTCCTTTTATAGCGAGCAGTTTCTCCACGTTCGGTACTAAAATCACCTTTTTCTGCAGAATTTCATCAACCCGCTCAAGCTGTTCCTGCTTCCTGCGGTAATCGCTGATCAGCACCCAGATACGGAACCTGGCTGCTTCTCCACCTTGCAGTCCGACGCTTTCCTGCGCTGCTTCTATAAGGGTCTGTGCCCTGCTGATTCCTAATCTCCCGCGCAGCTTCGCGTCCTTCCAGATCTGCTTTATCCCTTCTGCACCAAGCTTTATGATGTCTGCTGGAAGCGGTGCCTTCTCAAGTACCAGAAACCCGCTTTCTGCATCGAACTTATTGTAAACTTCCAGATATTCCGGGAAGTACTGCTGCAGCCATGCCTGGATCTGATTCGATAGTCTTACGTGCTGTTTCATGATCTGATCCCGGCACACCTGTGCTTCTCTGATCTCCGCATAGTTACCTTCCGGTATATATGCTGTACTGTATCTGCCTTCCCTTACCAGTCCGGCTATCGTCTTGGGATCTTTGATGTCGTCCTTCTCAGGACTGTTATCATCAAGTTCCTTGCTTCTGTTAACACTGTACGGATTTACAACTACCAGTTTCAGTTTGTGATCATGGAGAAACTTCTGAAATGTGAACCAGTAGTGCCCCGTCGGCTCACAGCCGATGATTACCTTCTTCATTCTGGTACGTTCTTTTATTTCTTCCAGCCACTTGTAAAATATGTTGAATCCGGCAGCTGAGTTGCTAAATGAAAGAGCTCTTCTTGAGAACTCTAGACCTCTGTAATCAAACGCCCTTGCGTAGTGCTTCTCCTCGCCGATATCGACTCCGATAACAAGAGTATCCGAAGAGACTTGAGAAATCCGTTCATTCTGTTTAGTATTCATAGTGAAACCTCCGATTCGATTGTTGTGTGTTTCATCCGGTCAGATGACACCTCAATCTTACCTGAGGTTTCTTTTTATTCAATTGGCGTTATATATGAATTACAGGAATGCCGCGCAGGAATCGGTGTCGCCCTGGCTCCTGCCAGAACTCCCGCCCCACCCCAAGTATGCTTTATACCGATCTCTGAACCCCAATGTACCAGATACATAATCGCTCAAAGCCGTTCACAGCGTCCAATTGTGAAAAAAGTATTTGAGTGTATTACTTCCATTCCATACCACGATTTTGTTAATTCGGAATCTGATTGAAAGCGTCCTTCTTTCTGAAACATTTATACTGACGCTCAGTGAAATATACCGTCGGCTCTATCTCGACACAAAACCGACATCCGGAATAAAAGATTCCTAAAAAACCGGCTTGTCACCGTGGTTTTGCATGGATCTCTTCTCATGCGCCACCTGTGACAAGCCGTACCTGTATCTTTACTTATTTTGAATAGCCGTATCGAAATTCCGGATTCTTTCCTTCATCAGTTTGTCCAGCTTCTCTTTATTATTCATGATCTTCGGCGCACAAATCGCTCCGAAGCCCTGAATTTCCACGGTGTGCTCGCGAAGTCCCTTGAAGGTTCCTCTTGCCCGCTCCTGCTGTTCCTTGGAAAATTCGACATGGACCGCGCCATTTTCGATGGAAAGCTCACCCTCGATTCCACAAATCGGGCATTCTACACGGGTAGTACCCGGAAGAATGGTGATGATTCTCTGATGGCAAACCGGACATACCCCTGCCGGCTTGGCTGTGCTCTGGAAGAACTCTACGCTGTCATCATCGTATCCCTGAACCGTCCGTCTCCCCATTTCATGCATATCATTCATCAGTTGATCGTCAAGATACGGATTTGCAATCGTACCCATGGAGTTTGCATTGTAATTTCCCTTTACCTTCATCATAGGTGGGAATCCGAACAGATGAAGCGTCGCGGTTCCCATGGATGTCCAATTCTCTGTTGACGCCCCGCCTACAGAAATATAAGAAACTGTTCTCTTCTTCAACCGTTCCATTGGGAAGTCATCTGCATTACCCGGCATTTCTCCCTTTCTTCTTTTGTCCAGAACCCAGGTAATTGCCGAATAGTCATGTCTGCAAGAGAATCGATCTACAAAATCTTTAAACTGACCCACAGGTTGCAGAACATAGACGGGAGCCCCAAGAATAATGGCATCTGCCCAGCGGACCTGGTTTTCCAGTTCCTGAAAATCATCCTTGAAAACGCAGTCATTATCTTTTCCCTTTTCCAACGCAGTGGAGCAGGCCCCGCATCCCCTGCACCTTCCAATGTTCATATTGCAGGTATTAACAAAACGGATCTCCGCATCCGCATCTGCCTCACGGCAGCCGTAGAGGGCTTCCTTGACCAGAATGTCCGTGTTTGCATTTTTTTTGCCAAATGAAATTCCAAGAATGTTCATATGATTTCTCACTTTCCATTTTGTGAATTCGAATGTTCCGGATTAGCAGTAGTTTCGAGCGCACGCTTTTTTAGTATGTACATCTCTCAGTACTCCTATCATATTAACATTACACCCAAATTCTGTATTCTCGCATACTCACCGGAAATGAAGAATAAATTGACTATTACAGTTTATGATATCCCAGGATCAGGTCAAATAAAATGATTCAATTATAACCAGCAAAACGTAATAAATCATTCACAACATATATGGAAGGCAAAGACACGACCATCCGTTGATATGTTCTGGCACCTGCGCTGTTTATTTCTCATAATTATCATTCTTTGTATCAATCTGCCTGATCCTGGGATGTCCAGTATGAACGGAATAATATGGGGTTGTTGTTCCGACTTCCGATAAAGGGGTCAGACGTCTGAATTTTCCTTCTCTTTCCGCTTTTTCTAGTACCATACAAAAAAGCTCTGATCCATGGTCAATTCCGACAGGCGCAGCTTCCTCATATGGTACCATCGGCTTAATTGCACCCGTCGGGCACAACATTTCGCAGTAAGTACAACCGTGACGGTCGTCACACCTGTTCCCCTCTGAGCCAAATCTTTGTGGATTTACAGTATAGTCGATATAATTCATAGTACAGTTATCCATACATATGTGACATTTTGGCCATAAACACTTTTGGGGATCACGAATCAAGCTTCCATGCACATTATGAAACCCTCCGAGATGATCAATAGCCGCATTAGCATGTGCCGGCATCATATCAGGAGCAGGACAGCGCGGGATCTCCCGGTCATCCCCTCTATAGACCTTGTCCAGTTTTCTTGAGAGATCTTTCCCCCACTCTTCCGCTTCTGACAAATCCACCTTATCAGGATGACCGGCTGTATAATAAGGTTCGGGAAATATCTGGATAGAGCAGTTACCATACCAATCTTTCCAATCCACAATCTTCATACCCACTCTTGCAAGTCTTGGGACTACCAACGGGAAATATAAATCAGGCATCGTTCCATGAGTGCAAAATGAAAATCCAGGCTTTCCTTTTTGATCAGGCATTTCCTCTACAAACTTTCGCATGTTTGGAGGCATCTCATACCAAACCGGCGACCCAAATCCCAAAGCGTCATAATTTTCCAGCTCCCTGTATGAGGCCTCCTTCAGGAAACGCAGCGTTACTTCATCTCCATTTTCTCTTAACCCACTTCTAATAGCACGTGCAATTTTCTGTGTATTCCCCGTCTGTGAATAATACACAATCAGAATTCTCATCTTATTTTTCCCTAGCCCTCAAATATTTCATGCGATACCCAATTATTTAATGGATTATTTCGTCAGCTTTTTCCTGGCCTTTGCCTGCTGCTGGTAAGTATCATAGCCAATCGATACAAGAAGCAGAATACCCTTCACTACATACTGAGAGTTAACATCCATACCGATCATCTGCATTCCGTTTGTAAGTACACCGAGAATCAAACAACCGACTACCGCATCCGAAACATGTCCTGCGCCGCCGATGAATGAAACGCCTCCAAGGACACAGGCTGTAATCGCGTCAAATTCAACACCTGGTCCGATCTGGGAACTGGCTGATCCGCCGCGAGAAGTTAGAATAATAGAAGCGATTCCAAACAATGCGCCCGCAAAGGAAAACGTAAGAAATTTGATCTTATGAACATTCACCCCTGCCAGTCTTGCTGTTTCAGCATTCCCGCCAACCGCGTAAATAAATCGGCCGAATACTGTTTTATTGAGTACAAAACTGACCAGAATACAAATAATGATCATAATAATAACGGGTACGGAAATTACTCCAACCATTGCCTGCCCGATGTTCAAATAGCTCTGATCGAAATTATAGAAAGACTTAGATCCGGAAAGAATATAAGAAATTCCTTTAAACATTGTCATGGTCGCAAGAGTAACAATCATCGGATGAATTTTGAGCAGATTCGAGGAAAAACCGTTAAATCCTCCTAGTAAAGCACCAATCAAAACTCCTATAATGACAGCCAGAGGTACCGGCAGTCCATGTTCCATCATCAAAGCAACGCTGACTCCCATCACTGCCATGGCATTACCAACCGAAAGATCTGTACCTCCGCTAATCATAATCATTGCAACACCTACTGTAGCAATTATGAAATAAGCGTTCTGTGTCAGGATATTCATGAGATTACGAAATGAACGGAAGTTCGGCGACAGAATCGCAAAAACTATCATCAGCACAATTAAAATTACCCACATCATATTCTTCTTTATAAAAGAAGACATCGTTGTCTTTTCCATTTTCTTTTCCCTCTTAATTTACTGAAGCAAGACTCAACACATGTTCCTGTGAAAACTCTGATTTCTGAATTTCCCCGGTTATCCTTCCCTCTGACAAAACAATTATGCGATCAGACATCTGAAGAAGCTCCTCCATGTCTGAGCTTATCATGATAATAGATTTCCCTTCTTTAACCAACTGATCCATTAATTCATAAATTTCTGCTCTTGCCCCTACATCAATTCCCCTTGTAGGCTCATCAAAAATAATAATGTCTGTATGTGCATTCAGAACCTTAGCAAGAACTACTTTTTGCTGATTTCCGCCTGAAAGGTTTTTGACCAACTGGTTAAGAGATGGCGTCTTAATATTCAGCATCTTTTTATACTTTAAAGCCGTTTCAGAAATAATATTTTCACTGATCAATCCATGTCTGGTCATTGAATACATATTACCCATACCAATATTCCAGGCTATGGGCTGATTCAAAAAACATCCCTGCATTTTACGGTCCTCAGGGATCAGTCCTATTCCGTAATGAATTGCTTTTTCCGGGCTTGTAATATTTACCTCTTTACCATGGATATAGATTTTTCCATCAAGTTTTTTGTCTGCACCGAAAATCACCCGCAGCAATTCGGTCCTTCCAGCACCGACAAGCCCGGCAAATCCGAGTATTTCGCCTTTTTTTAAATCGAAACTACAGTCTGTATTTGCATATCCAGTGATATGCTCTGCTTTGAGGACAACCTCATTTGTGGCACAGCTCTTTCTCTGGCCGTTGTTTTTCAACTCTCGTCCAACCATCAGCGAAATCAATTGCTCCTTATTTACTTCGCTGGTTCTGACTGTTGTAACATACTTCCCGTCACGCATAATCGTGATACAATCTGTTACAGCAAATAATTCTTCCAGTCTGTGTGAAATATAAATAATTGCACACCCTTTTTCTTTCAACATACGTATTAGACTGTATAGATTTTGTACTTCTGCAAGCGTAAGCTGTGCAGTAGGTTCATCCATTACGATAATTTTAGGATTTTTCGAAACCGCTTTTGCAATTTCAACAAGTTGCTGTTTAGCCGGAGGCAGTTGTCCTACATAAGCACCCGGATCAAGATTGATTTTATATCTCTGTAGCAATTCTTTTGCCTCTTGTCTTTGTTTTTTTAAATCAATCAATCCATGCATTTTATTGCCAAGATATATGTTTTCTGCCACTGTCAGCCATGGGATCAAGTTATACTCCTGATATATAACCTGAACGCCATTCTGACCCGACAGTGAGGGTGTCATTTTATCAAACTTTCTGTCCTGAATATAGATCGTTCCTTCATCATTCTCAACAGCTCCGGAAAGGACCTTAATCAAAGTTGATTTTCCAGCTCCATTTTCACCCAGCAGAGCATGTACCTCTCCCGTATGAACTTCCAAACTTACGTGATCCAGCGCTTTAACCCCAGGATAATATTTAGAAATATCCTGCATTTTCAGTATTATTTCTTTATTCATCCATTCCCTCCTTCAGACATTGCCGTTTAGACACAAAAGCCTTCGCAGGTTAACCCACGAAGGCTCCTTTTCTAAGGCTTTAATCGTTTTCGCTGTATAAACACAGTCATTTCAGAGTATCCGCTGTGACAACAGTCGCATCGCCTTTTACATCTGCCATATCACCGCCATCAATGAAGGGTTGTACCGATTTCATCAACTGATTAATTGTATTGTCGATTGAGCCCATCGAAATAGTTCCTCTAAGAACGGCTTCATTGTTTTCAGAAGCCTTAATTGCAGAAGTAACCTCCTCTGTTTCATCTACTGTAAACACGGCGAACTTGCTTTTATCCTTTATTGGAGAGGACGAACTCATGACATAGTTGTTCGCGGCAATTCCCGGAGTATTTCCCGGGGTCAGAATTACATCAATATCCGGATTTGCCAAAAGCTGATTCTCGACAAGCTGTCTGGACTGATCCGGGCTGTCCCAATCGACATCTGCAGTAATCATTTTCACCTTTGAATTGTCTTGAATTGTCTTCATCGCATCACTTCTCTCAATCGCCTCTGGAGTATTAGACGCCGTAATACAAAGTACAGTAACATCTCCATCACCTGCATCCGTATAAGTTTGATCGATCCAATCGCCAGCCATTTGTGCAAGCGCTTTTCCCATATCTGCATCGGTTGCCGCTACATTATTTGCAGTAGCTGTCGGAATTGCATTTGCGAACCCTAGAACCTCTACACCTGCATCCACTGCATTTTTTACAGTACTCGCAATACCGTCTCCATTAACCGGCCAGACAACAATTGCATCGCACCCCAAGGTGATATCATTTTCAACCTGGTTCGCCTGAGCAGTAACATCTCCGTCGGCAGAATCAAATTGTACCTTACACCCTGCTGCTTCAAGAGCCTTTATCGTCCCATCGCGAAGAGCCACGGCAAAATCATTTGCTACCGTAGGAAATGTGACACCTATAAAGAGCTGCTTATCGTCTGTCTTTTTTGCAGCTTCTGAGGTTTCTTTGGCTGCCTCATCAGAAACACCTGCTGATGCAGAGGTTTCCACAGTACCCGCGGAGTCTGCATTTGCGTCAGAGGATGCTGTAGTACTGCCACATCCGGAAACAATTCCCGCAGTCATCGCAACAGCTAAAATCATACCCAAAACCTTATTCTTCATATATCTTCTCCTTTTCTGTCCCCGCAAAATATATAGTTTTGCTTTATCGATGCATTAATTATAGTCATACGCGCAGCGGTTAACGATGCCACGCTTTTTTGAAAATGTGGATATTTTTTAGATGATATGAAGTGTCTCTCAAATATTTCAGTCAGAATTGACAATCTCCACCCGATCACATAGCTTAAGCAAATCGTTATACTGTTGAGAGACAATAATTATTGCTGTTCCATTTTTGGAGAGTTGCATCAGATAATTTCTGTGCATTTGAAAAAAATCCACATCTGCCTCGGTGTTGAACACCTCACTCACAAGCAGCTGTGGTTTCTGAAGTAGAATTTTCTCATAGAACATTCGCATTTTCTTAAGGCTTCCGATGCCGTCATGCTCTATTTCATGACGATCTGGAAGCCAGCATTTGTTTTCCTCTCGAAGAAAATTCCTTACTCTTACATTCAGAATTCCGCCCAAAAATTGCGTCTTGCGCATCACAGGAAGCATAAGATTTTCTTCCGGCGATAATCCCGCCACTACACTGCATCGTTGAAACTCCCATGGCAGATAGGCTAGCCATCCCCCGAATTTGCCGTCTGGAGTAAACAGTCTGCCCTCACGAAATATTTCACCACTCACAGCCTTTACTGAGCCCGTCAAAATTGACGCAAGTTCCCGATTCGCCTGATTATTCATATCATAAATTCCTACAATCTGTCCTTCGCAAATTCGAAGATCAAATTGATTGAGATATTTAGGGCCGGTCAATTTACGAAGAAGAAGCACCTCTTTTCCGCCTTCCTTATTTCTCCCCTTCTCGGCCAATACGATTTTGCCACCCCGCATCCATGCCAAAAACTGCTCCATCGTAAAATCATTCTCAAAACACTCTCTGATCACCCGTCCATTTCTGACGATCATTACCCGATCCGCCAGAGAGACCATTTTGGGCACGCCTTCTCCTCTGTAAATTACACTGATTCCCCTTTTCTTCAAAAATGAAAGAACCCTCCAAATATGACTGATTCCCGATTGGCCTATTTCCGAAAACGAATTATCTATGCAAACAAGTGAAACATTCGCATAGATTGCTCTCAACAACTCCAGCATGCACATTTGTATTGCATCCAGATCCTCTGCTTTTTTTTCTGCCCTGAATCCTGCATCAACCTGTGCTAGAAGAAAATTTGCCTGATTCATAATATTCTTTTTCCGTATGATCTGCATCAGCCTGCGACTTCCGGAAAAAAGAATCATATTTTCTCCAACCGTCAGACTGTGAATCAGCGCAGGTCTTTTTCCAATAATATTAATAATCAGCGGTTGATTAAAATATTCTCCGGCACAATATAGGTGTCCCCGAAACCATAGGGTACCGGCCATAACCGGTATTTTCCCTTCCAGAAAAGCAAAGAGAGCCCGACCTCCTGAATTCTCATTTCCCAGCATCTCCACGATTTCGCCCACATACAGAATAAAAGTAAAGGATTCCGCAGTGTCATTCTCATAATTCAGCTTTAATTCATTCGCTCTAAGGAGTTCTTTATTCATGTCTGATTCCATCTTTCAAAATCAAAGGGATTTCCAGCCGAACCTGCGTTCCCACACCCTCCGTGCTGTTGACTACAATACCGCACTCATTTCCATATAATAATTTCAATCGATTATTCACATTTTTCAAAGCGATCCCACCGCCTCCCCGGTGAGTGTACACACTATAAAGTGGATTGCGCGATAAGCTGATTCTCAGATTCTTAAGTTGCAAAGGTGACATTCCCACTCCATCATCTGTAACCCAGATAACGACATGAGCATCTGTAAACTCTACATGGATCGTTACGGTTCCCTTCTCACGTTTATTTTCCAACCCATGAAAAATCGCATTTTCCACAATCGGCTGCAGTGTCATCTTCGGAATCTGACAATGATCCGCAATTCCACCATCATCGTGAATAAAAAGCTGAAAAGACATCCTGTCGGCAAATCGAAATCTCTGAATCTTCATATAAAGCCTGATATTATTCAGTTCCTCGGAAAGTGTTACAATGTCATTTCCTTTGCTGATGTTGTATCGAAAATACTGCGATAATGCTTCTGTCATATCTGCAACTATTAGATTGTCATCAATGATCGCTCTGGCCCTGATATTTTCCAGTGTATTGTAAAGAAAATGTGGATTGATCTGATTTTGAAGCTGTGTGAAGCGCATTTTCTCGGTCATTAATTCCTGTTCCAGCGACGATCTCCGCATTTTCTCCTCTATGTCAAAAAGCTCTGATAATGCCACATTCATTCTTCTTAACGAATCAGAAGAGTTCCAAACACGCTGTGTCTTAAACGGGATGGACGAAAGTCCCACCTTTTTTCTTTCCTCATTCATCTGTTGATGCATTTTCTGAAGAAGATTTCCATTTCTCCAGTTTCTCACTTCCTCAGCTACCAATAATCCCAACAATACACCTAACACCATCCATGAAATATACAAAAGCTATTTACCTCACTGATATAATTTCCGATATTCACTTGGCTTAAGTCCTATATTCTTTTTAAAAATCCGGCTGAAATACCGATAATCAAAGTATCCGACAGCCTCTGCGATTTGCGTTATCGGAGTATCTGTCTCTTTTATCATTTGTTTCGCCTTCTCTATGCGAAGAAAAGTAAGATATTCAGAAAATCCAATTCCCGCAGATTTTTTGAACTGCATACTAAGATAAGCTGCATTCCATCCGACAAAATTTGCCACCGTATCCAGCGTGATGTTTTCGAAAAAATGTTCAGCCATGTATGCTTTTGCTTTTCGGATCGGTAATTCCGTATTCTGTTTGCGGTCTTCAAGAATTTTTCCAAACGTTCTTTGACACAAAGTGCTGATCGACCAGAGAATATTATTAGTATCGATCTCTATATCCAAAGCTTTTTCAATCTCTTTTCCAAAATCCATGATGATGTCTTCATTTACATGATTTCTGGTCAGGACCTCTTTCACGATCTGCTCAATACATTTGACGTAATCAAAAACAATCTTTGGATGGTAATTCGGATGGAATTTCAGATATTTTGAAAACCCGTCCACTTCTTCGTGAATAGCCTGGGCATCCAGAGCCTCCACAATATGACTGATGTGAATTTTTCTCTCCATATTAAGGAAGTCATCAACAGGAAACAGGCCGTAAGAAAGTTCATCATAGAATATCACACAGTCTCTTCCTTTTTTTATTCTGCAATTTACTGCCGTCACAGCATCCTCAATCGAGTCAGCTACTTCCCGGATCACATTTCGTTCCGTACCGACACCTATCGTAACTGTGCAATTTTCAAATTTACCAGTTTCATACTGAAGTTTCTTCTCAAGATCCAAGAGGATATTTCTGATTTCATCGGATTGTCCGGATGTATAATTCACAATCGAAACAATTCCCGTATTCAATGTACTGTTCACATATTCAAAGCTCTGCTTTGCCATAAACTGTTCCACTTTACAAACGAGTATATTAAGAATTTCAGAGCTGTCTTTCACTTCCGGCATATCCAATTTGACAATAAAAGCACGAAATATCTGCCCACTGAATTCCACTGTACCCGACAATTCATTATCAAATTCATGAGAATTATCATGAATATTTTTTTTATGAATGATATCATTTAAAAAATGCCGTCGTAGTTGGGTCTTATTATTCTGTGACTTATACCTGAGCTCCTCAATTGCATTCTTTTCATCCTGCTCTTTAGTTATTTCATAATATAATTGCTTTAATGTGTCCTCCAATTCCACATGATCTATCGGCTTAAGAAGATAATGACTAACTCCAAGGTTTATTGCCATATGAGCATAGTCAAAACTCCTGTACCCACTAATGATCAGAAATCTGACATGCTTATTAATTTCTTCCGCCTTTTGAATCATATCGAGACCGTCTATACCAGGCATCCGAATATCAGTAATTACAATATCCGGCCTTTCTGTCTGAATCAGCCGTAATACCGTCAAACCGTCATGAGCAATTCCACACACATTCATGTCCAACCCGGCCCAGTCAACCATTTTCACGATCATCTGACAAATCAGGTTTTCATCATCCGCAATTATCACCCTCAACATACTTCTTCCTTCCATGATGCAATTTTTATAACATGCCCAAATACCTGGATAATAACTTTTTTACAAACAAACATAGAATATCCTTATTCCTTCGTCTATAATGTTATCATGCATTTGTCCCCTCCGGCATCCTTACCCGCCGGACAGATTTTTGAAACCTTCAACACAACCCAAAAAGGTGGCATCTTCATGAATCATATCATCAGCACATACCCATCCAAAGTTCTCGGGACGTCCGTGACCTTCCACGTCCTTCTTCCCAAGTCCAAACCCGGGCCTTTTCAGAAAGCGAAGCAGAACGGCGACAGCGGTCCTTTTCAGGTTCTCTACCTGCTTCACGGTGCTATGGAAAGCGCCAATGACTGGATCCAGAACTCCCGTATTGCGGAACTGGCGGATGCCTGTGATCTGGCAATTGTGCTTCCGTCTGTGGGCAATACGTTCTATCTGGATGCTCCTGACAGCCTCCCGGTGTATAGCTTTGTCTCTCATGAGCTCTACGAATATACACACTTGATCTTTCCGTTTTCCTGGAACTCTTCCGACAATTTCATCGGCGGAAACTCCATGGGCGGCTACGGTGCCTGCTATGCAGCTCTGCGGAATCCGGACCAGTATTCTAAGGTTATTTCTCTGTCTGGAGCCCTTGATTTTTACAAGGCAACCTCCTTTATGCATGTGCTGGGAGCACCATTTCCTCCCGCATTCTATCATTCAAAGGATCCGTCTTACAGCCTTCAGGCATTGCTCCGGTCTTCGATCGCCAGAACGCCCTCCGGAGATCCGACGCATTCCCCGTCCTTTTACCTGGCCTGCTCTCCGTCGGACTTTTTCTATCAGGCCAATGCCGCCTTTGCAAAGGATGCCCGTCAGGCAGGCTTTCCTTGTGAATTCTGCGCCGCAGACGGCGGTCACGACTGGAACTTCTGGTCAGAAAATATAGAGCCGGCCATCCGCTGGCTTAAGGAAGACAACAGGAGCTGCTTCTCTCAGTCCTGAAGCAGCTCCTGTTGTCTCCGATCGATTTCATAAAATATCCTTCTGGAAGCATCTGCTTTTTCATCCGGCCCATCTGTCAGGTCCACCCAGGATTTTCTGATCAGGGAATCTACCTCCTTCGGACGCTTCGGATTGAGGATTGGAAAACCATTTGCGCAGAACTCACCTGCAGAAATCACAGTAAGAAAGTCTGCGCCTGTCACCTCACGAATCCGTCGGATGATACGCTCTGTAAATACATGATGAAGATTCTCATCCTCGATATAAGCCACATGTTTCATGATTCCCCCTGTCAACCGCGTTCTCCATAAGCTGCATCTTTCAAAATTACTCCTGTCAGCCGCGTTCTCCATAAGCCACATGTTTCATGATTTCTCACCCACAACGGGTTCCCCCGCGAACAGAATTCATCACTGCTATATGGAAAGAACCGCTTCCCCTCTTTTGCGAGGCAGCGGCTCCTGTCTGTGAAATATCATTCAAAATCGATAGATTTTCCGGTTCTTCCCGATTCTCTTACAGCATTCATCAGCTTCAGAATTCTTCTGGTCTCGGGAATCTTCACCAGGAATTCCTCCTCCCCATGATATGCCTTCACATAATTCTCAAAATAATTTCTGTGCTTCGTATGAACTTCCGGAAGCGGCTCTGTAACGATCGTGCCTTCCGGAGCCGGTCCAAACGATCTGGTCGGTCCGGCAGCAGTCATCGTCCGGTGTCCGCTGACGTTTGTCAGAAGGTGCGTCGTCCGCACAATTTTTCCCTCCGGGAAGAATCCGTCGACATAAGCAGTGCCTTTGTTGCCTGCCACGAACCAGTGGCGCTCAAACCACTTATCATTTACCTTATCCGCAAGATAATAAGTACCCAACTCTACCGTTGCCGTAACGTTGTTGTCGAAACGCATCATAATCTGGAAGTAATCATCTACCTCCTTATTGATGACATTTCGAATGTCCGCAAATACCGACTTCAGTTTTGCACCCGGGAACATCCAGCATACCTGATCCAGAAGGTGTACGCCCCAGTCATACAGCATACCGCCGCCCTCGCTGACAAATACATGCCAGTCATGCATGTTGCCGTTGAAGCCGTACAGCTGACTCTTGATGGCATATACATCTCCGAGAGTACCTGAATCATATACAGCCTTGGCGGTGCGGAAATCCGGATCAAATCTTCTCTGGTGATGAACGGTAAACTTCACTCCGTTAGCCTTTACAGCAGCTTCCATCTCATCCAGCTCCTCCAGGCTCATGGCAACCGGTTTCTCGCAGATGATATCCTTGCCGGCATTCGCTGCCTGGATCACCAGTTTCTTATGCTGATTATTATTGGCCGCAATCAGAACCACATCAACATCCGGATCTGCGAGCAGTTCTTCGTTGCTTGCATATCTCTTAAGTCCCTCTGATACATCCTCCAGCTGCTTCGGATCTCTGTCTGCAAATCCCATCAGCTTAATTCCCGGAAAATCCTTGAGCATTTTCTCATGCTCATGTCCCATAAAGCCATGTCCGATGATGGCAATTCTGATATCTTCCATGTTATCTCCTCTCTTCTTTTCATAAATTCTTCCGGTACAGCACGCAGGTATCTCCTGTCCAATACGAACTGAATTATTGTCTATGTCATTATTTTCCAATAATTTTCATGAATGAACACACCATATTTTATAACGATTTCACTATTTTTTAATGATGTTTCATATATTGTGCGCGTATCATTTGCTGTCATTTTATTTTTGTATCAAATAATTAAACTTCCTCAATTGCAGTGGTACAGAATCATCCTCTGACTGAAAAAACTTTTGAAGGTTTTCAGATGCTGATATCAGTAGCCCAGAATATTCTTCATCATGATCTGATGCCGGCGTACCTGTTCCGGGATGCCAACCATTGCTTTCGCGAACTCCTGAATATTCTTGTCCGAATTGTATGCAAGCACACCTTCGTATTCGGACACGAGATTTCCGCTCCAGCCATTGTCAATCATCAGCTTGATGATCTGGCGATACGGTATGGTCGTCTCCTCGCAGTTTTCGTCCATATAGGTAAACTTCGTGTGGCAGGTCCAGCAGTAGGGAAGGAATTCAACGATTTCCTCCGGCTTGCTCACATCATCGAAGTGAAACATCGGATTATCTTCCATACCTTTTGTCGCTCTGGTCTGAAAGGTTCCGAAATCAATGTTGAATCCGAAACGGTCTGTTCCTGTTCTTCGGATAAAATCAAGATACTCCTCCCGGATATGCGGCGTATGCAGTGTAGTCGGAAGATGTACCTCGTTCTGCATGCGCACGTCGTACTTCTCCGCATATGGAAGTGCCTTCTCTATATAAGACTGCCATCCTGGCTCCGGATCACAAATTTCATTCGTGCAGGTGATCTTGGTCCGAAGAGTTTTGAAGCCGAGCAGATTTGCCAGCCGGAAATCCTGCTTTAATTCCTCGACGATCTCTTCGTCGCTCATCTTCGGTCCGCGGTGCAGATGACTCTCGCACCAGTGACCCAGCTCTGCCGGCTCAAGATGATATTTTTCACAGAGCATCCAGTAGTGATCCACCCATTTAGGAGACGGATTCGGATATCCTTCGATGTAACTGGTCAGGAATTCAAAGCAAGTCGCTCCCGTATCGTACATTTCCTCAAACGCGTCATCCAGTGTCATTGTCTTTCCAAGCAGGCTCTGATAGCTGTAAAGTGAAATGCCTCTGCTCGGATGTCCTTTGGTTACCTTTTTTTCTGGCATATGTTATGTCCTCCCTGTCAAAAAATTTATTCCTCCGAAGAAGAATGATTCTCAAGTCTGTTTGCATCAAGTTCGGCACGGATATACCTATGTACGTTTTCCTGTAGTATAAGGCTCCGGCAATTTTCTAACTTTCTGATTCTGCGCAATTTTCGTATATATATTTTCCCATAAAAAAAGGCCGGGATACCGTATGCAAAATTTGGAAACTTATTTTTGCATATGATATCCCGGTCCGTCCGAACTCATCACCTGCTCCGAGCGGGTAATCATCAGATCCTCCCGCTTCACCAGCAGTCTGTCTCCCATATCTTTCAGAAACTGAAAGGCATACATCGCAGGCTTGGCAATCCCATCTCTCGTCAGGATGCCTCCAGCTCCCGCCAGAATATCCGATGAATCGGCATACGAATTCAAAAGATCCGACGCATAAAAAATGCCAAGCTTGTCAGTCATACTCCATATCCGAAAAATACTCCAGATCAGAGACGTGGCACGATAGCAGCTGTCCTGAATGAAATCTCTGTTCGCGATTGTCAAAGCGAATTCGGGGCAATAATATTTTCCATGAAAATTCCAGTGACGCAGACGCATAGCAACTGATTCCAGTTCCTTCTCAGGATAATTGTTGCGCATGTTCCGCCGATATATCCCCATCTCCTCGGTTGAATTCATCAGAAAATAGTTTACGGTGAAAATATCCGGCGGGTTGCCGTAGGCCATAAACTGATCGATCACCTGCTTCTGCAGTTCGCTGTCTCCGGCCAGAATCATCCCCGGTCCTGCGGTTCGTGCACCCGGGATGATTTCATGCAATAAGGATACTCCACGGTTCCAGACCTCACGAGGGCTGTAATGATCGGATTCATAATACGGCCGCTCATTTAAGAAAAAGGTGAATTCAAAAACCCAGCTTCGCACGGTGGTTTCCCCGTATCTTCTGCTGATGTGCTTCAGAAAACCACTGAAAAAGTTCTCCCATTCTTCTCTGCTGCGGAAATCGACCCCAACGCACTGATCATAAATTTCCCTTTCTCCCCTGGCAATTGCCTTGTTCCGACGCTGACTTAGGTCTAGAAAAACTTTGATGTTATTGTTTACACAAAAATCCAGGACTTCATCAATCCTTGCATAATTTGGATTTGAGCGGTCCTCGCCGTAGAATATCTGCATCGGTTCTGAAAACAGACTCCATATAAGCAGATATTCATAATCCAGCTGTTCCTTCAGAAAAAGGAGCTGTGCCTGCATCGCCGCATTACTCAGGTTATAGGCGGCTCCGCCGGTCACAATTTCATTTTTCCATTTTTTCAAAGGTGTAGATTCATCCGGATCGACAACCAGCTGAATGCTCTCAGATTCCGCATCTTCAAACATTCTCAGATCCAGTTTTTTTCGAACTTCTGTTTTCCGCGCATCCAGTTCTTCTTTCTCCTGCTTTGCCGCGCTGCTCTGCCGATATTCGGAGGCGGTCATATGTACATATTCACGAAACGCACTTCCCAATGCTGAGGGTGTGGAAAATCCATTGTCCAGAGCAATCTGCGAAATCGAATGATCAGTCTGCTGAAGATCACTCATCGCTCTCTGAATCCTTATTTCTTTGACGTATTTAACAAAAGACTTTCCTGTTATCTTATGAAAATATCTGGACAAAGCAGACGGGCTCATGTACAGCTCTTTTGAAATATCGGTAAGTGAAATGTCTGAATCGAGATGCGCGTAAATATAACGCATGATTTTTCCCATTCTCTGCTCGTCAGATCCTTCACCTCCCTTCGATGCCCCGGATTCTTTTTTGCTGCTGAAGTATCTGACCAGACAGTCGCAAAGCAAATCTTCCGCACCGGATAACAGCAGACCGTTGGACGGTTCCAGCCACGCTGATAAAACGTTATGTGCCAGATTTCTGATTCGTCCGTAATAGGCTCCCCTTCCCAGCGTACTGTCACATTCAATATTTTCGAATTCGCTTCCCCCTGCCTGCAGCAGCCTGCTTCCCGGAATCTTAATTCGCAAGACCAGCGAATCCGGTCCCGCGAATACCCTGCTCATCTCTCCGGCATTGATATAAAACACATCCTCTTCCTTTAACAGCTTTTGCTGATCCTTGAAGGATATGACTGCCCTTCCCTGAATCAGATAGAAGAATTCAGGTTCACCGATCCGATGCAGTTCTTCATGAATGTCAGAGAGGATGTCGATCTGATAATACGCACTTTGCATAACGCTCTGATCCTCCATTCGTTGCATATAATAGTGTCATGAAAGAAGCCAAAGGTTCTGTCTCCATCTAAAATGTTCATAAAACGCTCATATAACCATCCAAAGAAAACGTCAATGTTGCGAATATATGAATTTTCGCAAGATTTTTCAGTATTTATCGGAATAACTGGGCTGAAAAAGAAACCAGGTCCTGATATGATGATTTTTATGATCTTACAGTACCTTTTATTAATTACTCAGAATAACCTGTTTCATTATCGCAATTTTAAACACTATTTTCCAGGAACGCAATATACAGAGTAAGGTCTGTCTCAGTATACCAGGTAAGGTTTGACTCAACAAATTCATCACGCCATCGCAGGTTATTAGTCAACAGCTACTGCCTGCTTGCGTGACGTGTGTGACATTGCAGAGACTGCTGAAGTCACACACCACTATATAGACCGAGGAAGAGAAAGAAACATCGCACTGAGAAATGGGAGAGAAAAAATGAACCGAGTATTGATTTTATCAGGGAAGGTTGCCAGCGAACACAACATGACCGAGATGAATCGTGATCTGAAGCTGATGCTCGAGGCAACCGGCGAATTTCAGGTTCGTGCAACTGAGGAATTTAACGGAGCAACCGAGCGGACACTGGAAGGATATGACATGATTCTTCTGAATTACGACGGAAAAGATAAGCCGACAGACCGGTATCAGACATTGGAACCAGGTGCCGAAAAGGTCTTTTTTGACTTTGTCCGAAAGGGCGGCGGACTCTACATTCATCATTCGAGCTGCTGGCTGGAGGATGGCCTTCCGGAGGAATATTACAAACTGTGGGGTTATTATCTGACCATGCCCTATAGCCGAAAAGTTCCGCAGGACGATTTCTGCGTTCACCCCGTCGGAAATGATCCGATCGTGAGGGGTCTGTCCCGGCAGATTCTTGCCCCCGGTGATGATTTTTTCGCCGGCATCCAGAAATGCAGCGGCACAGAACCAGAGGTTGTCCTTGCAGCCTTTGACGATATTGATGCCTACCGTGTTCCGGGCTGGCCGCCAAAGCATCACCCCGTAGATATCCCTGACGGGAAACTGGAGCATATGCGCGGCGTCAATACAGATACGCCGATCGCGTGGAAGCATCGCTACGGAAAAGGAAGGGTCTTCGGATGCTCGATCGGACACGGAATCGATACCTATCATCGTTTCGATTACATTACCATGTTTGTCCGCGCCTGCCAGTGGTGCTGCGGGAAGGAAGTCACACTGAACAAGCCTGACCGGACCGGGGAGAATCGTTTCCGTCCGTGGCCTTACTATTAAAAAATCGCGTTCCTGTCTAAAACGGAGCGATCCGCATCTATACCGATAATAAGCCGAATTGATGCCGTTTCTATTATTGGAATCTGAAAGGAGAAGAAAAAATGCGAGAAACCATTAACGACCTCATCAACCGCAGAAGTGTAAAGGAATACAAAAAGGAACAAATCAGCGATGAAGAGCTGAAGCTTGTGCTGGAAGCCGGCATGAACGCGCCTTCCGGAGGCAACCGTCAGTCTTCCGTTTTTATCGTTGTTCAGAATCACGAATGGCTTGATAAATTGCGTGTACTGAATGCCAGGATTGCAGGCGCTCCGGAGGGATGGGATGTTTTTTACGGTGCTCCGACACTGATTGTGGTTGCCGGATCTACCGATTCACCGGATTACATCAAGGACGGATCGCTCGCAATCGGCAATATGCTGAATGCAGCATTTGCCCTTGGTCTTGGCGGAAGGTGGATCAACCGGGCGGACGGTATGCTGGAAGATCAGCTGGGCAAAGAACTGCTCCGTGCAGCAGCGCTTGATGCCAGCAAATATGCCGGTGTCGGAAATGTCATCCTTGGTTATCCTTCCGTTGGATTTCCGTCCCCTATTGAACACAAAAAAGATTATTACCGGATCATTCGTTGAATTCCTGTACCCCGCATCTGCGGGGCACAACCGAAATACATCTGCCATACGCCCACTTCACTCGGCATGTGATTTGCACATCCCTAATGCAATTTGTGCGCAAAGTATCGTATGAGTGTTTACTGCGCACCTATCAGAATAACAGAAAAGTCATTCGGTCCCAGCGTCACCTTCAGCTGCAGAGATCCATCCACAGTTTTTTCATTCACGTATTCCATTCTTGGGATGCAAATTGATTTCAGGTAAGATACCTCGTGGGAACGGAGAGCGCCGCGATAATTCATTTTTTTCCACTCAGACAGAGGATTCCCCTGGTCAGAATACATTCTGTAACTGATGATCTGATAATCTCCCGGAACAAGTTTTGAAAAATTCAGATGATAACTGACAGAATGATTATCTTGAAATACATAGGACAAATCCTCCGCTTTAAAATCTCCCTCCTGCCTCTGTTGATAAACAAATCCGAACCTTCTCGGATTGAACAGAAGAACACAATAATTGTGACCTATCCTTTCTGTGATGAGATATCCCTGTCCTTTTTTCATAATTGATTCTCCCAGCAGACATGAGAATTGCAATGCGAAATAAGAGGGCTTCCTGATTCCATCCTTTGAGATAATTCCTACGCCTCCCATAAACGGCTTGTCTGTATCGATGTATTGTGCACTCCAGTCAGACAGATTCCAATATCCCATATGAGCTACTCGTCCATATGCATCCCTGATCTGTGTCAGCATATGGCAGGCCTTGGCAGTCGTATCATTATAAGCATTTCTATTTGAGAGTGATGTGTTCCATTCCGTTATCCAAAGCGGAAGATCCGGATAAGACAATTCCTCTAAAACTTCTGTATATTGATTTAATTCGTTTTCCACAAAATCTGTATCCGAAACAACGCTTACCTCATTTCCCGCGCCTTCCCTCTGCTCTAGATGATATGGGTATATGATAAGTGACAGCCCATCCGGAAGGAGATCTTTCTCACGAAAAAATACAAGATGCTTCCGCAGTATCTCGCGACTGATGCTGCAGCATATACCACTTGCCAGGATTTGTGCTTCCGGAAGCCGTTCTCGAAGCACACGATACCCGGTTTTATATACTTCTAAAAACTGGAGTTTTCCGGCACCTGTTGTCCGAAAAGCGTCATACCGGAATTCAAATACCCATTGTTTCACAGTCTCCACCAGATACCGGTCAATAATATGCACCAGAAAACCATCCAAAACTTCCTGCCACTCATCAAGGCTGGTAAAAACCTGTTCATTCTCAATAGAATTATCGTCTGCCCTTGTCCCCGGATAAGATATATTAATCAGCACACGGCGTTCTTTTTCAGGAAGTTCAATGACAGGAATCAGATGCTGCTGCTCAAGATGATCCAGAATAAGATCCAGTCGTTCAAAGTTCAAACGTTTGCCATCATGTCCTCTTCGAATACGTAAAGAAGACGAAAAAATATTAGCAATGCGTACGTAACGGATTTTTAATTCTTTTACCGCTTCATCCATCTGTTCGCAAATTCGTACATCCAGAAGATCTTCCGCCTGTCCGATATTGATCATATCCACTTTTGTCTTTATCCCCGGTCTGCTCTCATTGCCTGCATCAATAAAGATCGGACAGGAGGAATGGCGCGGCTCGTTGTCAGACAAGGCAACAACTGCCTCCAGCGTTCTCGCTGACAATTCGGAAGAACCAAACGCCTTTGTCTGTTCCGCGCGTTCCATTTCCCGCATTTCCAGCGGGGTTTTATGGTAAAAAGCGCGGAAATTGCGATTGAACACGGATAGATTTGAGAACCCGCAGTCATAGGCCACTTCCGTTACCGTTCGGTCCGTTGTAAGGAGAAACTCACGAGCATGTGTCATCCTTACCCTGCGAAGATAATCGACATATTTCTCTCCGGTATTTTTTTGAAAATATCGTGAAAAAGAAGAATCGGACATATGATATTTTCTGGCAAGCGTGCTCAGATTCATATCCTGTGCATAATTTTCCTCAATATCACTGAGGATCTCCTGTATTTTCTTCACATTGTCCTGTTTTTCCGGAGGTTCCTCCGCAATAAACTGCTCACAGATATAATCCCATAGCATGTAATATAAGCTCGAGATCTTGAATTCGTTCTTCTGCCCGACAGAATGTTTCAAAATAGAATCCAGCAGAAAACGGATTTGACCATAGTCTCTGGACCGATGTTCGGTACTGCTTAGATTAATGTCACCCTTCCGTCCAAGCATTCTCACTAATTCCAGGTCATTGATCTGCACCATCATCACAACCGTCTTCGGGGAAAGTGTCCAGCCATAGTTTTCCCTGTAATTCACCACAACAAGATCTTTCATACCAAGTCTCAGTTTTTTTTCACCGACGATAACACTCATACTGCCTCTAAGACAATACAGCAGCTTGACCTGATCTGCGGGAACTGGCTTCTGATCTTCATTCAGGTATACAACTCTGCCACGATTCATATCTTCCTCCAGATTTCTAAACGCATTACCCTGCTCAGCAGGCACTAAAATTACTAATAAGTATATCTTCTTTTTGCAGTGCTGAAAAGGAAAGCTGTGATATTAGATGGTGCATCGACACCTTTCATCATACGAAGGGCCGCCACACTACTTCGTGTGGCAGCCCCTGTTTGATTATTATTAAACCAGTCTTGCTACAAAACCATCTTTTTTCAAGTATGGTCTCCATTCCGGAACGCTATCCCCGTTCGGATCACCTGTCTTCATGAAGTTTGTCCAATAGGTAACGCATTCCTCCGACAGATCATCATCGTTCTGCTTCATCGGTCTCCAGCTCCTGTGGAGTGTGCCCATTGTATACCAAAGTTCCAGAGAATGCCATGCCGGCTTCCCGTCTCCCGGGAGCGTGTGATCGAACCAGTAGACATATGCGGGGGGATTGCCTGTTTCTTCCTGCCTGGCTGCCCATGCCTTGCATTCATCCAGCATTAGACCCGGAACCCTTCTGCACCGGTCCTCTTTATGCGTGCCGAGATCCTCTGTCACACAGCCGACCATGTATGGAATTTTCGCCATCGTCCCCTCTTTGTAGATTTCGCGGACATTCTTTTTTAATATAACCCCATCTACATAAGGCACAATACGAAGAGCCCCTTCAAACCCATATTTCTTAAAGCATTCTGCGTCAAAAGCATTCTTTGCCGCCAGGATTTGAGCTGCATCCATGTCCCGCAGTTCTTCCAGACCTGCTGCACCCGTATTTGTAACAACCGCTTTTCCGTACTCCTCTCCTTCTTCCAGAGAAGGTGCCTGAAGCATCGGATTTTTGCAGCTTACGCCACTCTGCAGAATAGCCTTGGCAATCCTGCCTTCCGTCAGCGGACTTGATACCAGCACCTGTGTACTCATGCATCCTGCGCTCTGTCCATAAACTGTGATATTCGCCGGATCTCCGCCAAACGCTTCGATGTTATCATAAATCCAATCGAGCGCCATGATCTGATCCATAATTCCGTAATTTCCACTTATCCCCTTCTCACTCTCTGCCGTAAGCCACGGATGCGCGAGGAAGCCAAAAACGCCAAGCCGATAGGCGATTGATACAAAGATGACTCCGTGCCGATTAATCGCCTGCCCGTCAAATTCCATCTCTGAACTGTAGCCGCCGCCGAAACCACCGCCGTGAATATAAAATGCAACCGGAAGTTTATCCGAAGGACTTGCCGTCTCCGGAACCCAGATATTCAGGTACAGGCAGTCCTCACTCATTTCACGAATGTAGGCGGTATCCGCATAAAACTCCTTGTGATAGGGATTCGGCTCCTGCGCCAGCGTCTGCGGACAGATCCGCGCGAAATGATCTGCCTGATAAACTCCCTCCCAAGGCTCCACCGGTACCGGTGCCTTCCAGCGAAGATCTCCTACTGGCGGCTTTGCAAAAGGAATGCCTTTAAAAATTACAGAAACACCCTCTTTCACTCCCTGAACCTGTCCGCATTTTGTCGTTACCTTCACATTCATATGTTTTCTCCTTCTACAACACCTCATTAACGACTCCGGGATCTATATTCGTTGTGCACCAGCTTTGCACTTTCTGTTCCTTCATCGCCACAGATGTTCACGTTCTCAACTAGCTTATTCGCTAAGGCTGTTCCTTTTCTCAAGCTCTCTGCGAATCCCTGCCATTTTCTCCTCTGTCAGGTTATACAGCAGAATCGGTATCACCGATACAAAAGAGAGAATCATTGGAATCAGATTCGTTCCGAGGTTGATTCCGGACACTATATGCGGAGTGATTTCAACACCCTGCCTGTATCCATAGGCTCCAAGAAGCGCCAGGCCGATCGCGGATCCGATTCCTCCACCGACTTTGTTCATCAATCCGTTTACGGCAAAAGCAAGTCCGTCTGTACGTACTCCCGTTTTCAGATCATATTCATCGATAGCATCCACAATCATTCCTCCTGTACCAGGCATTCCAATGCTGTAGGCGCCGTAAATCACACTGGATACGATCATCCACGGAATATTCGTATATGGGCCAAAGAACATCATCGCCAGGCCGACTCCACCCAGAACGGCACCCAGAATAAGAATCGCTTTTCTTCCGAATTTCTTCATCACAGCCGGTGCCAGAATCATGCATCCGATTCCAGACACACTCGGAATAGTCATCAAAATTCCGATCAGCATCGGATTGCCAACGCAATACATATAGAAATAAAACATCACTCCTACGCGTCCCATAACCGCAGTCATCTGAAGAAGTGTAAAAATGAAGAGCTTCATCAGATTTCGATTCACAAATATTGCCTTAAAAGACTCTCTGAGCGGAATCTTCGTTGTCCTCTCCGCATCTTCTGTGTCCTCAACGTTTTCTTTGCAGAAGTGCGTTGCAAGAATCGTGAGAAATGCCGCAACGACAGAATACAGAATTGCGACTTTCTGATATCCCTTTGCCTGATCTCCATGACCCAGAACCATAATGATCGGAAGTGTAATGTTCATCAAAAGCATAGAACCCACTGCACCACCTGTGAGCGACGACGCAAAAAGAGAATTGATTTTTTCCGGATTTCGCGTCATACGGGAAGGAAGTGCGTTAAAAGGTACATTCTCAACCGTATACGACATTCCAAGACCAATATATGTCACATACGCCCAGACAAGCTTGCCCGGCGTTGAAAATCCCGGAACTGAAAATGTCAGAACAGTGAATACTATCAACACCAGCGCGCCAACGACAATATACGGACGAAATTTCCCGTACTTCGTATTCGTCTTCTGCATGATCGCACCCATCATCGGATCATTAATGCCGTCCCAAACCTTCGCCACCAGCATCAGCAGTGACACAGCAGCCGGTGCAAGCCCTACAACATCTGTGTAGAATACTGCCAGGTATGTGCTGACCATCGTCCATGACAGCTGCGCCGCAAAATTACCCATACCGTACATACCGACCTGAAGCGCACCCACTTCTTTTTTCTTTCCCATAAAAACCTCCTTCATGCGGGTATTTCCCCTCCCGTTGTTTATGAGGCAAGTGTACCAGAGGAACGCTTGATTCACTAATCGATGGGCATGGAAATTTGCATTATTTGCAGCAATTTATTGCATTCAATTCCGGTTGTGCGCAAAAAATATTCTCTGCTTGTCTTTTTTTGTCATATGCTTTTATGGAAACACTACTGTGGTGCAGCTCGCGATGCCATTGTTTTGCATAATTTCATTTCAATACACCACAAAAACGCCTTGGAATCGTAAAAATTTTCGTAGATGTCAGTATGATAGCGTCCGCGGTTATTCTTTCCCTTGTCCTCTTCCGCGGTGTCAACGGCGTACGGGAGGGAACGGTGATCTCTGCCATCATCGTCGGCTATATTGCCCGTCAGTTCTGCAGACTTCTTAATCCGATCATGGATAAATGGTTCTATTCTATCTCCGTCTCTGTCGAGGCCGATTCCGAAAAATGACGAATTCAAGCATAAAAATACTCCATTTTTCCCTCCCCTAAATGAAATAGCAAACATAAAGAGACCTTCGCATAAGCCATTCTCATACCACAGGCTATCGCGACCGTCTCTTTTTTGTTTTTTTACTGCGTGCAGCCAGAATGACATGAGATGGATACCAAAAATCTTCATTCTGTGTTAGTATAAGAAGGCTGATCGACTGCCCGTACCAATATCTATAAGAAAGGCACAAATGGTAATCGATCTGCTCTTCATCAAAACCTCAGGAGATATTTTCGTAATGAAACAATCAACACAAGACCCCCGGTCCGACAACAAAATGGGTATCATGCCCATCCGGAAGCTGATCGTCAACATGTCCGTCCCTATGATGATTTCCATGCTGGTACAGGCTCTTTACAACATCGTGGATTCTGTTTTCGTCGCGCAGATCGGTGAGGATGCGCTGACAGCGGTTACTCTTGCGTTCCCCATGCAGAACCTCATGATCTCGGTAGGCGCCGGCACCGGAGTAGGCATCAACGCTCTGCTTTCCCGGGCGCTCGGCGCACGGGAGTTTGACAAATCAGATAAGGCAGCGAATAATGGCATCCTTCTGGCCTTCTTCAGCTTTATCGTCTCCGCGATTCTCGGTCTGACAATCACCGGGCCCTTTATTCGGAGCCAGACATCCTCGGCAGATATTATTCAGTATGGCAATGCCTACCTCGGCATCGTCATGACTCTTTCCTTCGGACTTTTCATGCAGGTCACCTTTGAGCGGTTGCTGCAGTCCACCGGAAGAACCATGCTGAGTATGATCTCGCAGCTCACCGGCGCCATCATCAATATTTTCCTTGATCCGGTTATGATTTTCGGCCTTCTGGGCTGCCCGAAACTTGGAGTGGCGGGCGCCGCCTATGCAACCGTCATCGGACAGACGATTGCCTCGGTTCTCGGCTTTGTGATGAATCTGAAATTAAACCGCGATATTCATATCAGCGCCGGAGCCATTCTTCATCCGGATAAAAAAACCATCGGCAGAATTTACTTTGTCGGCATACCATCGATCCTGATGATGAGCATCGGATCGGTCATGACCTACCTGATGGATCTGATCCTGATCTCCTTCTCGACAACCGCAACCGCCGTCTTCGGAGTGTATTTCAAGCTTCAGAGTTTCTTCTTTATGCCGGTTTTTGGTCTGAACAACGGACTGATCCCGGTTCTGGCCTTCAACTACGGAGCCGGACACAAACGGAGAATCAACAAGGC